>JAABVA010000285.1_pt1 | contig 66507 bp, 56 predicted proteins | sample 5560331 | NCBI WGS metagenome assembly JAABVA01 (sample SAMN12812661, study PRJNA571458) | rock metagenome | isolation source: Antarctica rocks | place: Antarctica: Victoria Land, Mt New Zealand sud | collected 2016-01-07
TTTGCGACGCGATCATCAATGCACAACATGTAAATCATAATGTATGTGAACTTGCGATAGTACTTTCACATATGCTCTATCTGATGCGTCTAATTTAAGTATCAATAAAATTCTGCGAGATCGATAAGTTGCGTCGTCGCATCATCGAGTCGACTGCGTGCGATAATTCGAGTAGTCGAACAGCGCGATCAAGAATATGCTAGCTTCGGTTTTTTGCTCTCGCCGTCAGATATTTCATGATCATATCATCGACTGAACTTAGTTGAACTTGTATCGTGTTGTGTGATGAAGGTTTGATTCGAACGTTCTTTTTGATGATCAAGAAAGCGCGCTAAGTCGTTTCGATAGAGCGTTTGATAGAGAGTTCGATAGGGAATTTGATAGAGCGTTTGATAGAGCGTTTGATCGAGAGTTTGGTCGAAAGTTTGATAGGAAATTCGATAGAGAATTCGATAGAGCGTTTGGTAGAGCGTTTGATAGAACGTTTAATAGAGCGTTTGGTAGGGAATTTGATAGAGCGTTTGGTATCGAGTCATGAAGAATACTTTCTATTGAGCTAATTAGCATGTGCTATGAAGCATGTATGAAGCATACTATGAAGTAGATCATGAAGCGTAGAACGCTTATTTGAACGTGTCGCATGAAGCATGTTTTGAAGCGAGTAGAGTGATGAGTAGGCGATCGAGTCGGTAGCTGAGTTGGTAGCTGAACATGTAGATAGACGAGTAGGTAGGATGGTGAGTAGGATGGTGAGTAGGGTGGTGAGTAGGGTGGTGAGCATGTAGGGTGGTGAGTAGGGTAGGTAGGCGAGTCGATAGAAATCGTAGAATAGATAAACAGAGCGAACAAAATGTAATTAATTCAATAATACGCTCATACTTTATCGCATCAGGTAAGGCGACCGGCAAAGTTCGGTATTATTCCAAATTAACGCAGATCAACCTATCTTACAGGGGTTTGCACTCAGACGTGCCGCCCGTATGCTGCGAAGTCAGCAGGGCGCTAACCCGAAGGGGCTTAGCGAGGGCGCTAACCTGAAGGGGCTTAGCGACGTTGGCACGTCTGAGAACTGAGGCAAGCGATGGATCATTCTGATATGTCGATGAGTCATTCAAAGATGTGGATGATTGGCAAAAAACGATGGATAAAGACTGCTTGATTAAATCATTGGATTCAAGTGTTCTATTAGCGGATATCATCTTGTTGACTCATCGTCACAGACATGACTCAACAGACAAGTACAAGTGTCAGTCAGATAGTAAATCCGAACGTTTAACATTCCACACGTGCAACAGATAAATGTTAGCATTCTAATGCAAGTGGCAGGATAGAATACAAAGTCCCATGAATCATGACAAGTAGATGTATCGCTTCAAGACGGATACACCGAGTGAAGCCCCACCCCAACCTGCCATTTACTGTAGGCACCTCGTAATTCAGCCATGTCAAAAATTCTCCCAACCCACCTCCTTCTTTTCTAAATTACACATCGATCTGACGGATGTGTATGAGGGCAAGGAAAAGATGGAAGATTTTCTCCTTAATGAAGATTTTTCTAAGGTACTGGCCTAATAGTCATAGTCTAGAACAGAACGCAAAACCGACGCTTTCCCAACAAACCTCTGGTAGAAGGAACCCATAATAGAATTCACTTCTCCATCACTGCATATCCCTACTGCACATTGCCCAAGTCTCCTAACGGATTCCTCATAGCTAATCCCTCCGTCAGATCGAGGACTACACCATTCCCCTTACGTTCCCCCTTCCATTCAACCCTAGACACCTTCCTCGTAGGAGACGAGCTCAACAAGTTCTCAATAGGCATCTTCTGTCCTGCCGGAATCGATGATCGTTTCCTCTTGCTATCGTTGCCTATCATGACTTTCTCTTCCGCCTTTTCCTCGGTCTTGATAGGCCGCACAGAGGACTTTCTCTGCGAGGCTTTGAGAGATACACCATCCTCGCCGGATCGCCCTTCTTTGCGACTCTTAATTTCGGCAGCTGGCTTCGCTTTTACGGGCTGCTCGCGCTTTTGGGTGGAGAAGCTAGACTTCATACTAACATCCGAGGAGTCGCGAATCTGTGGTGGTGGCTGCTGAGGATCTCTGGTAGTCACGGAAACCGAGCGAGCATTTACATGGGAATATGACGCAGCCCTTGCTTCGGCCGCTGCCGAGGGTCTGAAACATTTCGATGGTGAGCTGGCTGCGCTACTAACCCTGGTATTTGTTGGAGCATATGTACCCGTCACTTCTCTGTGTGGACTGAATGCAGCCATGAGTTCGTCAAATTGGCTGTCCGCATTTCCAGATAGAAGATTGGGAACCTCGCCATGGTTTGAGTGATGACGGCTGCTTGCTGGTGTGGCGGAGTGGGAATAGTCAGGCATTGATTGGTCTCCAGTAGAGGTAGATACACGGGTAGCAGCCCAATTGTAATGATTTTGGAATGGAGTGTCTTCAGTAAATGGGTCAGCTAGCAGAGGTAGGGGCGACCACTGAGAGTCTCGGGCTTCAGGATTCCACATCGCTGGTGGGAGCGGTAGCATTGCTGGAGTGGTTTTCATCATGTCTTGAGATTCACCCCGACGACGCGGAGAATGTGCATGTGCGTCTGGATCTATTACTGATTTGCGAGGTGATGGGACTGCAGAAAACCTCTGTGGCGGTGGGTACCACATGCCAGGATTTGGCCATGCTATTCCAGCGTCTTCGAGAATATCTAAGTGCTGTCAAACCAAGAACGTTCTCAAGTTACGGGACAAGTACACTCACGGAGAGGTGCATGCTGAAACGAAAACGAAGCAATATTCCCAATCCTAGTGAAAGGAGGAGAAGACCCGGCGCGATTGAGTATGCCTTCCGCGATAATTACCCTGATGCGTCCGAGGTTCTCACCAGCATTCCACCAACTCTGTGTAAGCATTGCTTCATGAAATGGAGGGAATCCTAACGCATCATGGTTTCCTGCCTTGTCCACTTCTGCACATGAAGATTAGCTAAGACCCTTAGTTCCTACGAAATAAACAGATACGTAGATCGAGAGGGAAAAAATTGAATGATGAGAATATATGAAGATTCCGTGATCCGCTGGTTTGATATTTCGGTGACTGATGCTTAGGGAAGGTGAGGATCAAACATAAGTGAATGAGTTCTAAGATGGATAGTCGAGGATTGATGACTCAAGATTCGTCATGCGGAGCGTAAAAGCCAAGACCCTCGAAGTAGGAACGTAGACCTCTGGAACTAGAGACGAAAAAGCCTTGAACCTACGAGAGCAAGTATCTAGAAGAATCGTAAGCATGATCTCACCCCTTAAACTTATTCTCGCTCACCAATCTGCTGCGGCCACCCAGGCCTCTGCCCAAATAATATCCCCCTGCAAACCCCCTCACACATCAGCACCGGCCATTCCCCTCCATAATCATCCCTCAAAACTAAGGCTCAACTTACGCAGCACAAACACCATCCAACAACACCCTCGCCTCAAAAACAACCATCGCCTCATGCGGCGCCACAGCCAACGCAGCCCGACTGGGTACTGGCTGCTGCCAGCTATGCAAGCTGACCCTAAACGGCGTGCCCTGCGGCAAGGCGGGCAGGAAGCAAGCGACTGTAGGGAGGGGGCGTGGGGGAATTGCATGATTGTTGGTGGTGGTGGTGGTCGGGAAGGGTTGAGGGAGCGAGGAGGGAAGAGTGGTTGAGTCTGTTATTATGGGTTGTTAGATGGGTGGTTGGGATGGGGGGATTATGGGGGGAGGAAAGGTCTTACCTGGGTCTGAAGTAATGAAGCAGCCGGTTTTGAACTCCTGGATTGGAACTTTAGAGTCTTCGGGGAAGAGGAGGACGTCCCAATTCAGGTAACGCATTGTTGCTGGTCGCACTGGTGGGGACTGTTGATGGAACGGAAAGGGATTGTGCTAGTCGTCGTGTAATGAAATGACGGGATGGTGATATGATGAGGCGAGAGTGTGATTGATATTTCTGTTCGACTTATGCTTGGAGTGTGTAGGTTGTCAAGATAGTTTCATTCTGCGCTGACTTGCTGTTTCTTCTTACGAACGATTAACCTTTCGAGACCTTTTTAAAAGATAGTGGTGTGGAAAAAAGAGCATTACGAGTATTGGCAAGTGCATTCAACTTTCACTTCTATGGAAGGAACACTACATAAGAAATCGGTTCTACCATGACCGCACCTTATCTTGGCAGGCTAGAGAATCGCTTTGAACTAAAAGGTACAGGATGCATGACTCTAAAGAAGTCGAGCAGCAGATGATTGTTGCATAATGGTACAGAATTGGAATTTCCAATCGAAATATCGGCTTAACTTTTTTTCTTTGATGTACCTATGATTCCGCCTGCTTTCGTGATACATTTCATAATCTTAAAGAGGCAACGTGGACATCGATTTTCGGTTGTCCGTCCAGAATACAGATTTGCGGTAGACTTAGAGGAGAAACTTGATCACTGGCGTGCAAGACATGCCGCTTGCGTAGGCGGAGAGATATGCGGTAGCCTTAAATCTGTGCAATGTGCAGGAGAACATGGCACAGCAACCCATCGACTATCAAACGCTAGACTGTCTATTGAGAGAAAACGTTATCATAGCCCCTTGCATCTGCCTCAAGGCGATCGTTGACGGATTGGTTCTGTTGCATGTACAATTCGTTCATGCGGCTGATTGATATGGGCTCGATAGGTCCTGGTTCGCCAGGAGACCTTGCACCAGGCGGTCCTAGAGGTGGTCCTTGTCCAGGAGTTGGCGGTGGATGTGTATGTGCCGCGTTAGGACTACATAAGAACAGTCCATCGTCAGCGGCTCTGCTCTAAGGTGACTTGGGAATATCTCTCATGATAACAAAACATAGAACACATGGTTTAGGGAGCCCTGAAGGATACGAAACTAGATTGAGATTTGAGAGGTACTGATAGGCCAGCTAGTGACTGAAATGATTATTGAGGACAAATCCCACTACATAGTACTATCAAAAACAATCGTACTTGAGCACTGAAGGGGTTAATAGCGGCTCAAGCGAGATGGAAACATTGTGTCATGCAAGGAATTTCGAAGTAGTTATGCTGAGGTCGGACACTTCGTGGCACTCATGACATCGTCTTGGAAGACACATTGCTGTACAGTCATTGTAGAACTTGCAAAGACCTCATGAAACCAGCTTTTACAGAGTTCCTCCGTGTGTTCTCTAATGCATAACGCTAAGCGGAGAATAAGTCTTGAGCAAGACTTGGTGCAGAAGTGAAAAACCACATTGGAATGGTACCGTTACTGCCTGACTGGAGGACAGGATTGCTTTCAAGCTTAGGAATAAGATGGAGAGTTGTCTTACTATAACCAGATTAGCATCGAGACAATTGGCCGTCTTAATATTGCTAGCTAACGGACCTTCATAGGAGCAAAATTTCCGTAAGGGTGCGAAGGTGGCATACCCATCGATGGGTAAACGGGTGGAGGAGGAGCCGGGCGATAAGGAGTACCTGCAGGCCCAGAGTTGTTCTGACTACGACCCCAGCTCAAACGGACGCGGGAATTTCCAATAGGGTAACCTTGCATTTGGTTGATCGCCATCTCTGCCGCGTGGCGCTGAACAAATTGCACAAACCCACAGCCTTTTCCAGGAGGAATCTTAACATAGGTGATCTCGCCGAATCCTTGGAAGAAGGAGCGAAGCTCGTCTTCAGTCACGTAACCTGAAAGTCCGCCGACGAAGACGGTAGTGTTATTTGGGTCGGTGAATTGGTTCATAGGCTGTTGTTGGCCGTAGTAACCAACTGGGGGGTTTCCCATGGAGTACATGCCTACTGGTCCTGGAGCTCCGCCGCCGGGCATGCCGCCCATACCGCCCATGCCACCGGGTCCGCCTCCACCGGTCTTGTTCTTCGGTGTAGCGGTCGAGATTCGCATTGGGCGATTTCCGCAGTAGACACCCTGCATCTCGGACAACGCACGTTGTTGATCACCCTCATCTGAAAAGCGCACAAAGCCGTAACCACGTGACATTCCGCTGATGGGATCGGTCATGATCTTGGCGGATTTACAGGACGGAAATCGGTTTTGGAAAAGGGAGACCAGTACAAACTCATTGACTTCGGGGCCAAGGTCGCCAACAAAGATAGAGTGCTCAGGGCCCCGTTCATCGCGGCTTGGGATAATTAGCAGGACAAAACATGCATTCAACCAATTTGGGTTTACCTGCGATCCGCGAGTCCGCCACCGGATGCCCAATTTAGCTTGAATGGGCGCTGCGAGTTGGGAATAATTGTCCCGTTGAGAGTCAATGCTTTGGCTGCAGCTGCAGGGCTCGTAAAATCGATGAAACAGTAGCCAGCGTTACTGCTATAAATCAGTACGTATTGGTAAAAGTCCACACGAGGACTGGAGTAGATAGCTTACCCTGAGAACTTGTCCCGAATCATCTTTACATTGACTTGTTCTCCCATGTTGTACCAAACGCTACGAACGAAGTTCTCGTCGATCCATGGCTCGAGTTCCCCCATCCTAGGACATGATTAGCATTCATCTTAGACGCGTGATCTTACAACTCGCTATATATAAAAGGGAACAGCAACGTGGTATTCAATAGGTGAGAGTAGATTGCGGCTAGGGACAGCCGCGTCGCTCTGACTTAAGATCAGGAATGGAATGAGCGTACCATAATGTTGTCTTGGCATCGCCTCCAGGCTGCTGACCACCTGCAGATCCAGGATCTCCACCATTACCTCCCTGGAATTGTCCAGCATTGTCCGCCATCTGGCCTCCCATGGGCGCATCCTGCTGGGTTGGTACACCAGCAGCTGCCCCACTGGCATCCTGCTGGCCTGGCTGGGTCTGGAACCCTTCGTAGTTTTGGAAGCTCATGATGTTGAAGAGCACCGAGAATTTTGATTAAGCTTAGATGTCGTTAAGAGAACAAAAGGTCTTGGGCCACGAAGCACGTAAAAGGCAATCGCGGTGTATTCTATGTGAATGCCGATTAGTCGTACAATCAACAGTATGACAAATGCCGAGCAATGGCGACGGGACTGCGACTAAGCGGGAGTGAATTGACTTACGCTGAACTCCTCAATTACAATAGAATGGCCGTGTAACGGGCTTCAATGGTACCAAACAGTAGTCAACGCTCAGCCGCTGCAAAGACGCCCTTTGAATATGACTGCTGGATACGACAGGAAGATTCAAGGATTTGCGATCCGAGATGGCTGATTCCCGAAGCTTGAAATCCGAAGGACGAGAGATATCACCGATTATGTTGTCAACGATATGGCGTGTAGATGAGACAACGCTTAGAAGCACCAGAACCGTTAAAGAGTGTTAATGCTTTTTTAAAGACTATTGGGTTGGTCGAAGAATAAGTTCAAGACAGAAAATCCGCTGACCTAATATGTGACACGTTAGTCTGGTCATTCACCAAGAAAGCGTCACATTTAAAAACGGTGAAGATCCCATGGCAAATAAATGCGAGTTTCGAAACGTCGCTGGTGTGTTGGCGGAAAGGCAAGGGCAAGATGTGGATTGGAGCGACAACTGCGCAACACCAGCCCCGATATGATTTGCTGCGGAACAGGTACTTTCCAAAAGCGTTGGGGTGAAGCTGGAGGATGCCGGTCTCTGGAAGCCCCCATTCGCAGCAGCTCGAACATAGCGCCTCAGAGGTATGACGTGGATAAGGCGGGCACTCCAGGATGGAAAAAAAACACTCGTCGGACTCACCAGACCACAACGCTGGCTGTAACATAGACCAAGCCAAAGCTGCGAGTCAATAGCTGTAAATCAATAACACCCGCGACACAAAAGGACACGAAGAGGAGAGACAATTCGCTGGAAAGATACTGTTAAGCGTGCGTGCTGCGGAAGAGTTGGGGAGGGAAGAGAAGGAAATACTTTTCATGAGAGTGGGAAGTAGAGTCGAAGCGGGAAGTCTAGCCGCCAAGTGGTTAGATCAACACACCCAAGTTTAATAAAAAATTGATGGGATGTAAGGTATACAAGCTACGAGGGGAACGGCAGATTCAATGGGACTTGTGACAATGGATCATTAATGGCCTACGAAGTCTCATTGCTGTTGCTCAAGTACCCGTGCTATACGATCCAGTATTTGAGCAATTGGTCCCGTTGGTAAAGAGCAAGAGTTTGCTGTCAATTGACGGGATCTTGGGCAGCGAGCTGTGGGAATAACCTGCGTGTGTAACTCGGGCCAGTTGGAATCCCAATATCCAATTGCCTCAAACCCCTTGCATCGTGGACTATCCTCCGCCTTCCACAAGTCTCCATCCTAATCTGTGGGATATCACCCAGAGCTTGTATGCAAGAACAGAGATGTAGCAGGGTTAGGAGCACCCTCCGTATTGCGCGCAGCAACTGTTCCCAACTCTCCTTCTCCAGCCACAAGATTCCTCCGCCTTACGGCAGTAGATCATCCCATTCGAGTACTAGACCAATGAGAAGTTGCCAGCCTGTCAAGGGTACTTGCAGATGCCGGCACCGAACTTTTCTCATGGCATGGAAAAATTAGAAATATTTAGAGGCTTCCACTCGACCGCAAGGGACGTCGGCTTCGTGCTTTGATCTCGTCATGGACGGATATAGTGAACTCAATGTGATGCGCTGTCTTCTGTACAAATCAGCAGCAGTCCAAGTACCAAAGATACTCTCCGCATAACCTCAAGTAATGCAAAGCGAACTTCGAGATGCTAAAAAACAGTCGGATTGAGTTCTGACGAGAGCTTCTGCTTTGCCACCATCGAAACCTTCTTTTGCTTAGGCTCCGGCAAGATCCGCCGATTCTCTAATGTCGTGCAGGAAGTGTTGGTCACGGGATCGGGAGTATCCTTCTGTGCCACAGATCTGGTATTCATAAAGGAGTTGATGCTGGATCAATTGATCTGGAGAGTAGGTCGAGAATGTGTGTTAATATGCGATTGCTGTTTGAAGCATAGAGCAACCGTGTCAGGCAGTCTAATGCTGTATAATCTAGATACTTAAGAACCATCACGCTTTATACATTAACGACGAGCTGTACATGTCAAGTATCCTGGTATTCCCCTAATTACTATCGTAGCCGGAAGGTATATGCCCAGTCCTCGTATTCCTCCTGGCTTGCTCCAATCCGATAACCAAACCAAAATACTCCCCATTTTATTATTGCATCATTAGATTTGTTCATATCCGGGGTATGCCTTATACCTCATCCTCCCTTACCCCATGGTTTCGGACTTCTCGTTCTCAACCGCTGGCGTGGATGCTGAGCGTGGAATAACGGTTATACTACCTGTCCTCTCGTGGTCCGATGTCCCTCCAATTTTCTCGGAGTTTAAATCCTGAATCATCAGACCTGTCTGGTCACTCTTCGGCCCGCTCTCAAGACCCTCAACTTTTTCCTCCAGCCCCATGAGGGCGGGAGGCCGATGCCTCATCATTCTCGCTTTCGCCAGGCTTATAGTCTTTTGCTGGTAGGTGGTTGTAATCGGTTTAGTCTCGTCGCGGTCAATCGTTGCTTTCATCAAAGCGGCCATCCAGAGGCGACCTTGTGTGATGTTGTCCACAGCGAAGTAATGAACTGTGGGTTTGGTGAAATTCACGGCGCGAGAAAGCCCGGTACGAGGAGGAACAAGTTTAAAGATGAACATGTTGTCAGTACCAGGCTTCTGTAGATTCTTGGGCAAGGTGGATTCAGGTTGGGCTGCAGCTTCTGTTGCGGCTATTGTGGGAGCGTGGGCGTTTAATGGTGAGACTGGGCTTGATTTGGCCCCAGTGACTGTGGCATGAATGCCCGTGATTAGGTCGGTGTCAGCTGGTAGAACACGATGGGAGGATATGTCAATCAGTCCCTTCTCTTGAGTGTCTTCTTCCGAGTAGTAATACGATAGACGTCGACCGCGAAGGACGAATAGACGAGGCTTCCACGTTGTCATGAGATTTGAAGACTTTTTCTTCATCCACCCATTATAATCACAGCCTATCATCTGCTCTTGAGGCGATTTGTGCTCGAGACCACGAACGTAGGCGCTTGTCGCTTTTTTCGTCTTCCGGCGTGTACCACTTGTGGGTGTTAATCCTGTAGGCGTGCCGTTGGTGCCTTTGGAAGAGGCATCTGTACTCTCGATGTCGAGGCTCAAAGAAGCGCCAGAAGTTGTCGTGGATCCTGTGCGTGTTGGGGAGTGCATAGTAGACTCTTTGACTGGAGAGGGCGCTGATGTTGGCGATGTGAGCAAAGCTCTCTCGCTTCCAGTGACAGCATCAGATATTGCTCGGAGACCCATACGACCCTTCGGAGCTGATCCGGGACTTGCCGTTGATGATCGACGTGGTACACTGGACGGCAAGTCCCCGTTAAGCTTTGGGGCAGATGTGACTATGCTCATACTTGGCTTCTGGTTGTACTCGAGTTTAGTAACAGTAGGGGAGGTAAGCTCATTCAAAGGTACTGTTGTTGCCAAAATGGTCTCATTGGCACTGGAATTACGAAATCTTCCCTTCAAGCTATTCCCATGATACATCTTGGCGGCTGGAGATGTCATAGCTGCAACTGTGTCGCGGATTGAGTCGACGCTGCCAAACCTCGAGTGACGCTTGGAACCTGCCATACTTGCCCGGCGATGCTCGTCTATGTTGCTGCTCTGTCTAGAATGACTTGCACTAACAACGTCTCGCTTCCGCAATACATTGCGCGTCTTCTTCGTTTCCAATTCGCCACCAGAGGTGTATCCACGATCGAGGTCTTGGAGGGCATTCGCAGAATCCTGCAGGTCTGGGTCGAAAGTATTGTGATCTGTATTCAAAGCTTGCCGGGTGCTAACCGCCGAGAGTGGTCGCGTGTTGTTTAAAGAGACTGGGCTACCCATCGTCCACCCGCGGTCGAGAGAGGGAGTTTTCTGGTGAGGTGAGGTGGCCGTCCGATTAGGCGTTGTAGGTGAAACGCGATCTCCTGAATTGTCTGCTCTAGTACTTGCGCCAAAGTCGACAGACGAATGGCGTCTTGAGTGGTGAAACTCCCTGATGGAAGCCGCAGAAGGTCGGGTTGGACTGCCTGGTTGAGAGGTAAGTGTGAACGACACAGGCGTTGGATTTATATCGTTACGTTCGCTTTGCAGCAGCTGAGAAGTGTTCAGAAACTCTTGTCGTGCATGCTGAAATTCCTGTTGTGAGCTTTGTCGCGAATGCGCTATTCTGTATTCGGGCCGGTTGTTCACTTGTGCCATCGACGGCAAGATCGATCCATTGACATTGCTTTGACTTTCCCCAAGTTCAAAATCGTCAGACGACGCGTTACCACGAGACAAATTTAGCCTCTTCTTGTCATGCTTTTCTTGCCTTCGGACCTCATCTTGCAGCTTCTTGATCATCTGCCACGTCCGCAATCTTCGACCGACAACACCAAGATCAAATTCTTTCAGCATTACTGACGTTTGATCCATAGCAAGCAGCACTTCACCGGTAATCTCTTGTTCTTTGAAGACTTCGCAATGGCGGCTTTCTACACCCATATCCATCAACACCTTGGCTACTTGATTTGGCGCCCATTTCTTGACGTCTTGACCTTTGTGAAGATTGGCTTCTTCTTCGTCTGTCTCATGACCAGCAATGTAAGATAGACGATGATCGATGTGACTACTATACTCGCTGCCAGAGTCATTTGTTCCCCTGCGCTCGCTTGCGCGAAGGCTCGAGCCTGGAGTATTCAGATCAATGATGTGCTCATCAATCACACTAAGTGTCTCGTTCATAACTGGGCTGTCTTCCCCCTGTGCTCTTAGATTCCCCATGCTGAGGCTTATACTTCGCTGGGCGAGTGCAGGTGCAGTGGTTGTTTGAGATGGTAGCGAAGTGTGAGCCGTGGTACCAGTCTTCTGAGAGGGTGGTGTTGTGTTGAGCGGAGGCGGAGTGGCATCGCCAGAGCTGGATATTTCGGCTCCCTTTGTACTCTGGGACGCTTGGTATGCGATTTCGTTCGAAGCTTCACAGGCGACGGAGTTTGGTTGATCGAGTATCGGCAAATCTCCCATATAGGTATTGGAGACGACACTGGACGGCGGAGCTGGAATTGGAGAAATGGTAGTGCCGAGAAAGTTTGTTGGTCGCGGTGCAGTAGTGGTATAGACTTGGGGGACAAGATGTCAGCAATTTCCTTTGTTCCCAATACTTGCGGATTTACCTTCTGGGAACAGCCCCGTTCTCCCGTTTTGCACATGCTTCCCAAGATACCAACCATCTCCGAAATCGTCATCACGTTCTATGAGCTCTATCCTGTCTCCCTTGCGCAGACTCAATTCGTCGGGGCTTCGAGCTTCGAAGTCATCTATTGAATTCTTGTCGTTAGCAAAGAATCTTCACGACTATCCCCCCTCTATCCTTAGAGGCCAGCGAGCATCACCAGTCTAACCAAAGTACAATCTGATGGGTTTGTGCTTGAGACGAGACGTCGCAACGAATCCACTTACGGACGACGAGCAGCACCTGCCCCTGCAGAACTTTCTGCTGCGCTGCGCCTTGATATCTCAACGCCATAGCTCTAGATTTTGTGGTTCCATGCAGACTCGCTAGCTCTTCGGGATATCTGGTTCATTGAAGGCGCAAGTCGACTCGGACGGAGCTTACTCGGTGGATTAACATGAAACAAGAAACACAATATGCTTGCTGCTATGAATTTTGGGTGAACAGGGCTTTTCAGGCGGTCAGATCAGCCGAGGGAAACACGATCCTTCGCGACGTTCCCAACGATGGCTAGGACACCGATACAAGATTCAGCAGATCGCAATGGCAGGCGCGGATTGCAAAAAGTCGTTGTAACTAAATTCTAAACATTACGGTGTCTCGAGAGACTGTTTGGAGGGTTTTGGCACCCTCGCACGAAGCCCTATTAGCCGTTGGGGTGTGATATGGGATTAATTATAATGTGGATAATGACCCAACACCTCACCACGTAAGACAGCAACTTCTACGGAATACCTACTTTGCCATAATCTCCTCCTCCGGCCAAGGCGGGAGGGGATAATGCCTGTCTAGTGTTAGTCTCAAAACGGCAGAATCCGAGCGCTAATACTCTTGGCTCAAACCTTAAAACGCTCCCTAGGCAGCGTTTGGTAAAGTACGGTATCATCAACATTCGCTTGGCAATTGTGATAATCAACAGCAGCTTGCGGATAATGCTGCAAATCCGATCATTTGCCAGTGCTGGAGCGACCGAAGCTACTGACGAGGCGCTTTTGTAGCTATAAGAAATCTGTACCGACGTGCCATCAAGTCTATTGATATGCAAATGATGTTGAGATGACCAAGCGAGTAAGATAGACTATCGCAACTGATTGGCAATTGCTAACATTGATATGACAGGAATGATAGGTTTCTAGGTTGCGGTCAAGCATGATGCCTTCTTCACCAAAGCGTCCGCGAGACAAAGGTGGTACCTCTCTCCAGCATACTGCGGCCAAGGGCTTTGAGTCGTCTAACTCGACCATGGCAATGTTCCTTGGGGGTAAAAAGAAGGGATGGATGATAGGAGAACAATTGCCAACAGACCGTCCATTTATACACAAACCTCAGAATTTCAACTCTCGGACGCCAAAATTGGGCTCTGAGGACACAAGATCAGAAAATTTGCCACCCGTGGGACCAGCAGCCCGGTCATGTCAGAGTCCCGTAGATATACTTCCCCCGGCACCACATACCTCAAAACCCTCTCCAAGTACAACATCGCCGCCTTTGGCCACACGAGCGGATTCCCAAACTGCAAAGCCTCAAAATTCTGACACTGAGGCCGTTCTGCCCTCCCCTGCACCCAGCGATGAACCTCGACAAGAAAACATCCATATCATAGACCTCGAAGGGGGAGAAGAGGCAGAGGTAGCTAGCAAGCAACAGCTACAAATAGTGCAGCATTTACAAGAACGGCCGAATGTATCAAAAGAGCCGCATACACCCCCAGCCTCTCTAGATAATACAACCAACAAGAGGGCCATGGAAGATGATTTATCTTCAAACAAAAGATCCCAAAACTTGGCCACGACTGTGCCTGTAGGCCCCGATGACCCACTTCCCCAGGTTTCGACAGCAGGAGCAACAAGTTCAACGACAAGTGCACTTAATTTTTCTCCCGCTGAAGCTGAAATGCGGCATTTCGTAGGCCGTATTACTTCGCGGCTCGAGTTTGTACAGCGTGCGGAAGATCGACGAGGTCCCATCGAGGATGGGCGATTGTTGCTGCTTCGAGACGCCTGTGAATGCTATGACCACGATTATCTACTGCTTCATCAACTACATTGCATGAAAACCAGAGATCCAAGCTGTATCCGTCACTTCTCTATGCTCGGATTCGGAGAACAGCATCTCCAAGGTCTTCATATACTGGATCAACTCATCCGTTCCAACGCAGAATTGGTCTATGATGCTGTGGAGTGGTTCTCCGAATTTCCTCTACCCAATCGGGTATTGCTTGAACGCTACGCAGCATATAAATTATCATACAGAAGAGTCGTCAAATGTCTGGAGAAGCTTGCCGAATTCTGGCCGCGATTGAGGATACTCTGTCATGAAAGGCACTATGTGCCGCTTGTAGATGAGTTGAATGCAATCGACTTGAGATCTGTTGTTCTTCAGCGTGTCATATCCAGAGCCATTCTCCGTAATATCTGGTTACTACCTCAAGACAGTTGTTTTCATAGCAGCGAGAAATTATTCCTCATCAATCAGCAGGATGTCTACCAAAGAGACGCTCAAGTTTCCACATCTTTTGCCCTCATGGAGGCGAATAAAAAAGCTTATAACCAAAAATTGGTTATCTCCTACCAAAAGCTTTGGGACCAGCATCAACGACATCCTAGCCAATGTGAGCACGGAAAGCAAGCCCCTAGTGGTCAGAATCTGCACTATGCACTGCCGCCAGCGATCTCTCAAAGAAGACAGTCAGAGCAGATTCAAAACCAAATACCACAAGCCAGGTCCGCCAGTAGCAACAATGCACATTCATTTGATCAGGCTCGAAGGCCACATACGCTCAATGTTAATACGCAGGTTAATCGAAGAAATAGCCAAGTTAATTCCGAACACACGCCTACGCTACCATCATCGCCTTTTCCAGGAGCACAACGAAGTCCTCTCTCTTGGAGTAACTATCTCGCTGGCCAACACTCGTCGTCTGCTTTACCCCCCTCTGGAGCGACACTGCCATCGAATGCAGAAACAATAGGGACCGCGTACAGACTTACATCAACCAGAAATTCCAGTATTGCGTCATCACCTACATCAGGCCACGGCCATCTGCACAATCAGCATCCGCGCAGGGCTCCGTCAACGTCTAGTATGACTGGGAATTCGTCTCCGGCTCTGCCATTCGAAGGCTTCGTGAACAGTACGGAACCGGAAACAGGTCTAGACTCATTACTGGCCCGAGCCCACGGATGGACCGAGCAATCGCCCCGTGCAGTAATACCGCCCTTACCTCAACACCCGCACTTAATTGATGCTCATCGGCCGCATGCTGGCACTCAACACCAGTCCCGTGTTCATGGCCAATCACCGTTGCAGTATTCAAGTGGCAATATAGCTAATAGACAGCTCGACTTGCAAGTCGAGACCCAGAGGCAACATACACTGCCACCCTATGTAGTGCCGCCGCAATTCTTGCCTCCGCTAGGTTACAGTCAACAAACGAATACGCACCCCAATCCAGTTGAATCAGCACTTCACCAAGCTCACGTTAGGAGTCCTATCTTGATAGCAATCAACTCGAAAGGAGATATAGACAAAACCATGAAATACTTCGGATTCATGTGGGGTCTCGCAGTAATGCCTAATCGGCTACACATGCAAAAACGACATGTAAGGTGGACTTTTACGGTGAGCAAAGAAAGCGTACAGTTACTCGCAAAGAATGCGACAGAATTCGAGGGTCCAACGCCTACCAGAACTGTTAATATTGGCTCTCGATTTTGCCGTGTTCGGTGCGTCCGAGTCTCCGACATTGGCGCTAACCTTTCCGAGAGCGACTGGGCTGTCGCAGATAACACATGGCCGAGAAATGTGGCTATTATTCTTAATGGGACCGCCCTTGAGATCAGAAGGAAACTTCATTACGGCAAAGACCTACCTATTGACGTTAGCCAACATATCCAGGAAGGCCAAAACACACTGTCAATTGCCACTATGTGGCTTCCGCAAGAAAACCAGGCTGTCTACGCCGTCGCGCTTGAGACTCTCGAGGTCACAACCGACAAGAAGATCAAGGAAGAAATTCTAACAATTGAACGGCCAGAAGCTCAAAAGCGCATCATAGAAAGAGCGAGCAACGTTGATCCAGACATTCAAATCATAGACCCTTCGATCGTTCTGGATATCACGGACCCATACACGTCAAGTATATATGAGGTCCCAGTACGTGGGAAGAATTGTCGCCACAACCAGTGCTTTGATCTGGATGTCTTCCTCCAGACCCGTGTGAGCAAGACTCCAGGCGAGCCTTGTGGGCCAGACCAGTTCAAGTGCCCACTTTGTGGTGGTGATGCTCGACCGCAAAGCTTGGTGGTGGATGGGTTCTTCGAGAAAGTGAGAGAGGAGCTGTCGGGGATCAATAGACTCGATGCAAAGGCCATTTTCCTGCAAGAGAGTGGCGAGTGGCAGATAAAAGAGATCGAAGAGTCTGAAGAGTCTGGAAATGGCTTTGGTACGCGTTCGTTAGGGTCTGAGGAGCTTCTTCCTGCCCGTGTGGGAAAGGCCCCTATCCGTAGGGAGAGTGAGGTAATTGAGATCGACGATGACTGATGCGCTAACGAGGAATCGGAGTTTCTTCTATCATCTTTCTTAGCTATAGATGGCGATACCCTGCTGCAGGCGTGGAGCATTTGGTTGTTTCCAGCTTTTCCTATCACGACAGGCTATTTGGATGCCTTTGGAGAAGGGTTTTCCTTTGGTACTCCAGCTTATTTCTCGGTATATCAATCATAATACATCATGGAACGGACCGGCCGTATCAAGCAGGTCCACAAAGCTAGCAGTAAGCGATGGTAAGTAATGCATCGACAAGTTTCCTGGTTCCCTATCAACGGCGTGGAAGGGGGTTATTGTAAGGTCGCACAGAGATAGTATGCGCACGTCCTTACAGGAGGCAAATCTTCATTATGTATAAAGGTGAGCGAATATACCACTTGGAAGTTTCTGTGTTAGGCCTCACTCTCTACAAAAGATAGGCGCCTCGGGCCAGATTCTCCAGACCATTGGGAATTGAGATGATAAGACATTCTGCATTACAGTCAGTTTCGATTAATCTTCCTCCGTCATGACGACTCTTCTAAGTGGTGATTGATGAATCATATAAAGGGACGAGTGAGCTAAGGTAATTCAGTTTCTCTCGATCTTTCAGCCGCCTGTCGTCAATATGCATGAAGTTAAGCGAATACACCACTTGGAATAGTTATTTTCAGGCATGGTTTCTATATCATAATAGCTCCTCGGGATCAGATTCTCCAGATGATTGAAAGCCGAGATTACAATATTTGTGCATCACAATCGCTTTTATGTATTTGTTCGCAGTCCTGACGACTTTTCTAACTGTGATGGATCAACATTTTGAAGGGACGAGCGAGCTAAGCAGGTTCCACTTCTCTCGGTCCTGAGCCGCGATTTCGTCAATGCGTAATAAGTTAAGCGAATCGAGCCTGGATTTCTACATAATGAGAAACTCTTCGGACGAAATTCTCAGATCATTGTAAGCTCATGTTACAAAATCTTTGTAGCACAATCGCTTTTGTCTGTTTCTTCGCAGTCCTGACGACTGTTATAAGTCGTGATTCCGTAATATTTCTGGAAAGGCAGGTAAGCCAAGGCAATCAGTTATTCCACTCTTGAGAAAGTTCGCCCCTTTGATCATGCAATAGTAAGTACGTATGCGTGGGGTTGAACGAATAAACGACGTGGAATTCTGGAAATTGGGCCTCTCTCCCTCATAATGCAGCGTGGAGCATTTAATCGTTTCAAGCTTTCCCTATTACGATAGGCTGTTTGGATGCCTTGGCTTTCGCTGGAGGCACGATCCGGGAGTTTCGCCATGCTTGGCACTGGAAGGATTTCCTTACTGATTTATAGGTACTTCAGCTTATGTTTTGGTATACCAATCAAAACATCGTTGACAGGTCAGCGGTATCCCGCTACATTATGGAGTAAGCAGCAAGCCATGCCGTGAGTAAGGCATATACATAGCTTTTCGGCTGCCTTCCAAGGCTCGTGGACTGGATGGTTGTTGGGCAGCAACACGCATGTGTATCGGATTAAGGGGAGCACTGTAAGTGGAAAGAAAGCTGTACTGTCGTACAAGGCTGCCTTATGCGGCGCTAAGCGGTGTGTTTTTCTGATCGTCCATGATGCTTGGGAGCGGCGGTGAAACCTCGAACAATAAGTTCAGGGACAGGGTATGTGACGTGGCGGAAATTCGAGGCATCACCGCATAGGACTCTGTCTCACTCGAGCGGCGCAAGATTGGCGGCTCCAGAGCGAACAAGCCATTGTTGAAGGCGATCAGTAAGTATGCACGAAGATGGGTGATAACATTACTTAAGTACTTGGGACTAGGCCTTACCTCCTATATAACGATAGGCAAGACTCTTCAGAGGTGAACGTGCGAAAACACCCGTGCTTTCGGGTACTCCCCAAAACCAAGGAACCTATCGACATTCGTTCGATGGAACGCAATACAGTCTTTCCCAATTGCTCTGGCACGAAGGTGATTTGAAAAGCCATTTTCTTCTTCAACAATGGCACAGATTTGTTCATGAACTGATAAGACCAGAGCGTTGGAGATGTGTCTTTGGATCAGCGGAGTATTAGGTCCGCAAGTGGTATGCCTCAGAAGAAAAACAAAGAGACGGGCAGACCAGTGGTGCGACCCCTGAGGACGTTGTATTTGCTGTACATGTCCGTTCTTACACTAAGCCTCACGTCTAGAAATCGTCTTCAACAGCGATATACGAAAAAGGCGATGAGGTTTACATGAAACGAGAGCGCCCTTCACAACATCAGCAAGCAAAGACTTATTACTACATCTGTTGCAAAAAGCCGGGCCTCGATGGAAAGCCATTGTACAGGGTGAAAAGGAACCCGAATGACGAGGGCCATTGGGTGAAGGGAAGCGAGCTGAAGAAATGGGACCTAGAGGTATAAAGGTGATAGGCTTTCGGGTTTGCAGATCCATTATCATTTCTGTGCGAGTGCTTCTTGTATTACCTCCGTATAAAATCCTGGAGCAAGTCGACCAATGGGAAAGATAACATTGAAACCGATATCAGCACATTAGAACGACCGTATCTTATTATGGACACCGTTTTACATACTAGCTCAACATCCAAGGCTACCTACGCCTCTAAGCGAAAAGATGCCAATTTAAACCCAGCAGTCGGATGTTAGAGGGCCTGTCAGCGTGTTCTGTTGGAGCCTGAACTTGACCCGTGGGATTGGTTTATGCAGCGATATCACACTGTTAATATGTCCGGAACATTGATACGCTATTGGGTAGATGTAAGCTGGAATGGTCTGCTTCGGTGTTATGGAGCCTTGTCGTGCTGGCTCTAGAGGACGAGCACTGTGTGAGTATATTGTAAGGTAAGTTTACCCCTGATCTTACCTTACAATACCAACCTACCGTATTAATACTTGAAAGTTATCAAATGAAACCCCAGCTCATAACACAGCCTCGTCATCGCTTTCTCCGGGGGCCTACCGCGATCACCAACCAAATATATCGATCGATATCTTTCCGTATCACGAATAATGGACATGCACCAAAAGGGTGAGGTGTCCTTAATTGCGATAGGTGGTCTCGTCCCGCACCGAGCATCATTTTCGCATGTACGCAGAAGCCTGGTTTTGTCAGGAAAAGGAGAGCTTCCAAGGGTTATCGGAATCGGTGATCATCGCTTTCCAATGGTCTTACCCGTGCCGGCAAGGGACTTTTTACGCCCCCCTACATCATGCAATGCTGAGTGAAAACAAAATGCGTCGGATGAATGCTGGCTCCTGGCTCCGTCTTCATTTTTCAAAAAATAACAGCCATGTTGTGGACTGCCGTTACTCATTAACTATATGCCATGTCCAAGGCACTGGTGGAGCCGGTGCGGACTCCTCCTAGCTTGACGTCGCGTAAAGGAGCAGAGCCTCTTCATGATGCCGGCGTCTCCCAGCTTCCGGGCCATCAACCCGCAACAGCCTCTTTGGAAAGAACGAGCGATCAGGATGCTTCCAACTATGCAGCGTCTCTGGCCGAGGACCGTGGTGACTGTGAAAGTAAGTTTTGGACTAAATGTAGTAAGTTGTAACGCTAAGCGCTCGCTGGAAGCAGAACCGCAGTCACTTCACCTCAGGCTGAGGAGGGCCCTGCGACTCCATAAACATCCTTCTAGCGAGTCTGCAAAATATTCGTACCACTGTGAATTGGATCAAATTATCCCAAAACGTAAGCTCGCCCCACCTATGCAGAAGAAACCTACTAACCACAGCAAAGTGGATCAACATCCTGTCGGGTATGGTAAGCTCGCCGCAATCGAAGGTTGTGATCCCGACTTTAGAATATATCGGAAGTTCGACTGGCTTCGGAACAATGCTTTGTTATATCTTCAAGATGAGCTTGTCGAGCTTGAAGAAGACCTTGAGGCCCTTAACAGTTACGATTTTACAGAGAAACCTATAAGGCTTGTCTCCCGCCGCCAAAACGATGGTCCTGACGGACTCGTACGGCGTGAGCTCCTTACGAAGATAAGAGAGAAGTTGGCTGAATACGGTGAGTAGGCTGAAAAAAGAAAAAAAAAGGCTCGGCCATCTGATATATTAGATGAATCTCTCTTTCGCCTGCAGAAGATCCAAGCAATAAGAAGACCAACAACGAGAAACCAGAAAAGCCTAGCAAACTTCATCTTTAATACTGGAAGTCAAGCTGCAGAGGAGTCGGATTGGATACGGATAGGTAATGACTTGATAGCGGTGGCACACGATCAAGAGCACGGATGGCTCATAGACTTTCTTGAAAATATTCTACTAAAGATATCTAGGAAAGCTGCGATTGTAAGTTGCCTATTCCATTGAGCCTTCGTATTCCTATAGTCTAGCCACCATACGCTTAGCCCCCACCACTTATCTTTTGGAATACCTTCTTTTGGAAGACTGCCACTTGGAACATGTACTTGGGGAAATATCTCCATTTCCACTTGGGGCTTGGGAAGAGTTTACATGAAAGGCCTATGTCGCACAAACACGTTACTTCTTTCCACTCACCTTCACGTATAGGCAATCTTCCGCACCCCCGAACTGAAGGTCGTAACCGGGGAGGAACCCATTACCCTCCTGTCCGCTGCTCGCCTGGATATCCTACTGCGCAGTGTCCTTACCGTTTGTGCATCCCTCCTCCTGCTCACTCCTGTCTTTATCCTGTTCAAAATTCAACCGCGAAACAGAGCAGACGTCGAGCGCCATACCTACTTCCAAATCCTTGTCATATTCTTTTTCACAATCGCCTTTTCAGCCTTGTGCTCTTTGTTTACGAAGGCGAAAAGACAGGAAGTTTTCGCAGCTACAGCCGCATATTGTGCGGTATTGGTGGTCTTCCTCGGAAATACTAGCTCTCTTACAATGAGCTCATCGGCGTGATTGGGACAAAGAGAAGCACTGGTTAATCTTCGCCATACTCCGTTATAGCATGTTCTCAACCAACACCGATCGATTCTGCTACACTACACTTCGTGTAATACTATGTACATTATCGCGCAGTTCTATATGTCCTTGGGTGGATCTGAGATAGTAGTGTCAAAAAATGTTATCACGCTTGCTTTCGGAATAGATGACTGTCCCTCCCTTGGAGACGGTCCGATATACCTGACCAATTGGCCGCGATTATGGCAAAGATACCCCTCTCCAAAGACCTTTGGACAACTGCTACCACCATGTCCTGGACCGCAATACTTCCCGTGTGGAAAGCATGCCTAATTCAGTGCCCCCTCCAATAAATCCTGACAGCAGGATGAGGCATGGGGAGCAACAATCTCGAAATTTTCACCGCTCTTTCGGTGTATTCAGAGCATCCATCAGGATCACCACCGGGGCGAAGAACGGAATACCGATTTGTCTCAGCATATGAATTTCGAAGACTCCCATGCTGATGTCATTCTTGCGCCCCAACCCTAGGGGATTGGACGGACGCCATTCTGCCCAAACATATTCTACTGTTGGAATCCTACGGTGTGCAAGGCATCCATAGGCGATACATAGCAGCCTTTTGGAAAAAGAGCAAATGGAACGATGACAGCAGAAGTGGATAAAAATGGGGTGTGCGACACGTGTAGGGGTTGCCGCGAGCTTGCAGTTGGGTAGCCATAAACAACAAGACACGCGGCAAAGCTGTAAATGCACGAAAGACTAGGTTCCATTATGCACGTCAGCATTCGAGAGCTGAAGAGCTGAAACCCTGCGAGGATTGCCTGGACTATGCCTTGAGTTTGCCTTGATTTATAATGCAAGACGAGGCTCTGCTGCAGAGCCTCAAGGCTGGATCACGTGAGCCTCCATTCTCGAAAGGTTGTGTTCCACGCATTGGTCATGGACTCATGCTCTTACAGTACGATCTCACAGCATGCGTTAAAAGCAGAAGGTTTGCTCTGTTGACCAAAATATCTGATGGTCTACCATAAGACAAGACGATCAAACCGTTAGTCCGGAGATGCCATGTTCCAAATCCATCTACAACTCAGCAGGTGAAAGACAGCCACAAACCCTAGCTCTGCTGTTGAAAGCTGAGGAGCTTGGTTGCGATACAAGCTTTGCTCGTTCAAGCATGCTTGAACGTACAATCACTCCTTAGCAAACCTGGTTATTGAAGTCTTCAATCCTCTGAACTGGGTGTTGGAGGGTCTTGTGGACTGTCTATGTAGCCAACTCGAACAGCAAGGTATGGCTTAGATTGGTGTATGGACTCAGTGCCTATTCCGAGGACAGGGTGGCTGAAGAGACTGATCCATTATCTAGGCGATAAACTGATCAGAAATATGACCATACCGTCATCCTCCTAATGATCGCTGTTGTCCATTTGACCGTTTGGCTTTAAGAAAGGAAACTCGATCAAATCATAACCCCACCAAGAAGAAGTGGCAATCCTAAGGCTCTCCTACATCGGACGTGTTACCGCTCACCTCCTAAAAGGTGGCGAACAGAGAGAGTTAGCATTGAATTCTCGAGAGAGAGAAACGACGATGGGCCATACTCCCAGGTGTCCTTATCCACTTCCCAACATGTCCCACAATGCGGCAGACAATTTAGATCAATGTCACGGAGCCCCAAAGTTGACAAGCCATGCTTCCAGCAAACAGACATCTGAACTACCCTTTGGCTCCTTGGAGACACGCATACTTGCCGCATAGCAACTTGACACCACACCTCTCATCGTCACTATATCATATACCCAGAACCTACTCTATCCCTCAATACCTCCAACCCTTCACACCGATTGGAAAATCTTGCATCTCCCACACCTGACAACTGTCGCAATGGAATCTCGACCATAGCAAATTACTATACGCTCTGTCCCTAGTATTGAAAATTCCCCTACCCATCCACCGTGTCACTACATCTCCTTCTATGATTCGAGCGGAAATATTTATTTGATGCGGCCTCATTCCCGGTGATTCTGTTCTTCAAAGCTCTCGCGCTCCTCCACTCTCACACCCCTTTCCCCCATCCCATCCCTAACTCATCCCCCAAAAACTCCCCTTCAAAACAACACACCCAACATCTCAACCAAGACCCCGCCAAACCACACCCCGGCCCAGTATCGCTATCAAACCCCACATCCAACCCCCTATCTTTGTGAAACGACTCGATGGAAAGTTTTTAAAAAGGGTTATGTGACGAAGAGAGGTGAGGTGAGATGAATGGAGTGGAGGGGAGGGATAAACAGAATCAACGAATCCCTTTTTCTTTTCTTTTCTTTTCTTTCCTTTCCTTTTTTTCTTTTTTTCTCAAAACGAACAGGACGGCTCCAAAGTTTCAGCATCCCCCATGTACCTAAAGACCCCTCGCTTCGGTTATTCGCGCTTATCCAAAGTATCGAAAGAACGTAGAAGATGGGCAGGTGTTGGCACTGAGAGACAAAGCGGGGGAAAGTGGATGGAGGTAGGAAAGGGGTGGGAAAAAAGACGGTATTGAAAGGGGGGGGAGGGTGTGATGGGTTCTCCAAGTTTGGGTTTGATCGGGGGATGTTCACAAAGGCTCGGAAATAGAAGAAGAGAGGAAAAAACGGATGTAGTTGATTCGTGTACCCCATCTACTTTCGCTGATAAACGTGAAGTGACAAGGGATGCTTGCAGAGCAAGAAAAGGTATTTGAACCTGCTCCGCCGCTCTTCTGCGATCATGAGAAACCTCCCAAACCGACCTCGAACATCTTTTCTCAAAGAAATCGTCTCACAACCAAGTCGCTCCACCTCCCTCGATCTCAGAAGCCCCCTAATGCGTAAGCAAATACTCCACAGCCCCCTGCACGCTTCCCCCCGTCCTTCTCAACGCCTCCACGTTCCTCTCAAACTCATAAAACCCCATGTCGTTCAACTGCCGCAACTGCTCCTCGTACCTCTCCTCCGGCGGTCTCGTATCCGCCGGCGCGGCCGGCGCTCCACCACCAAGGCCTCCAAGCATTGCAAAAGGGTTGAAGGTGCCCGCCGCGCCTTCGGCCCCGCCTCCACCTGCGCCGCCACCCATGGCTTGCATCATTTGTTGCATCATGGCCGGGTTTTGCATCATTTGTTGGGTCATGGCGGCGATAGGATTGGCGGGGGGGTTGGTGGCGGTTGGTTCGGAGGCGGGGGTGGAATCTTGGCCAGCGGGGGGTGGGGAGGTGGGGTTCTGGATAGTAGGTGGAGGCTGGAAGAGCGCGGCGAAAGGGTTTGCGGGTCCTCCGGCGCCTGCGCTAGCTCCGGGCGCTCCGAACATTGCAAAGGGGTTCATTGGGGACTGAGGCGTCGTACCCGCAGGATTGGCTGCTGTCCTCTGGCCCTCCTGTCCAGGCGTAGTGTCCGTGACCCCCGGCGCAGGGAACGCGGTGTTCCCACCACCTCCAGCACCTCCCATCCCACCCATCCCAGGAAACATACCGCCGAATTGGCGCTGCATTTGAGCGGCTTGCCGAAGCATGTCAGGGTCTGTCATCATGCGGCGCATGTTCGGGTCCTGCATTGCTTGGCGGACTTGGGGGCCCATGTTGCGAAGCATGGGGTTATCGCGAATCATTTGGTCGATGACGGCAGGGTTTTGGAGGGCTTCATTGAGGGCGGAGGCGTATTGGGGGTTTTGAAGCATGTCCGCCATGCGTTCAGGGTCCGGCGGTGGGCCCATCTGGGAGGAGGTCTTAGAGGCTATAGAATGGAGGATAGGATGGTGGAGGACTTACACCGCCATCGGGACCAAACATGTCTGCACCAGGAAGTTGAGCGAAGCCGGCATATCTGGCTCCGGTTAGTCCAGCAAGAGGGTTGTTGCCAGTCCCGGCAGCTATATTAGTCGGGACACCTGCGTTTCCTGGCGTTGAGCCAGCATTAGCTGTGGTTGTACTTGAGTTCGCAGGGTTTTGTCGCTGATTGCTGGCTGCGCCCTTGACTAGGTGGACAGTATTTCCTTCTTTGATCTTGTAAGACGAAAGAGCATCTGGATCCTTAAGGACCCGGCCGGAGTAGATGAGTCGTTGACGGTCGGGAGGTATGTCGGCATACTCGGAAGCAGATAGCTTTTGTTTCAGGTCAAGAACGGTCATTGTGAGAGGTACGGTAACGACATATTTGGCATCGCTGGAGGACTTGATGTTGAAGGTGACTGGTGCCTCGTCGGCCGCGGTGTCGTCGGCCATGGTGTGTCTAGGATGGAAGGAAAAGTAGGGAAGTAGGGAAGCTGTGAGTAGAGCTCTTCCAGAGCAGGAGATAGATCCGATTAGTACAGCGCCACAAGTGATGTGCCTGTATCAGGCAAAAGTGGTGATTAATTTGTTTGTTTTGGGCGATGGCAAGAAGCGCGATGACGTCCAGTCGACACCAAAAAGAGGTGCCGAGGGTGCGCTGATCGACCGCCAATCTATAATCACAACGACTGTAGCTTCAAGTCGTCTTGCTTCTGATCTGACGGTGAAAGTCTTTCTCTCAGTCAATGAGGGATATCTGATGCAAAGGAACGTCTCTACTCCGTACCTTGCTGCATAACGCTCACTAAACCTTCAAGCCTCACTCACTACCTTAAGCGGTCAGGAAAGCAGGCAGTAATTTCTAGCGGCATCTCTCCGCTTCTGCTTACCCCTACGAAAATGTATATGGACGCCCGTTTATCATGTGAATATCAACAGTCTTTAGTAGCACGTCAAGGGACATGGTTTATCTCTAGTCGTACATTTAAAGACTATGTAGGTATCGTTACATCTCGGAAAAACACTAGGTGGCTATAGACAATCTACCAGGCTCAGGCCAAGAGAGAGCAAGATATGCCAATGCCACCCCCATTCCACGTTCACTCTCAATCCCTAGAAATGCTCCTTCCAAAAGCCAAATTTGACCTCAGGTCCAGTGACGTCCTGGCACGCTCTCTTGATATCTCTCGCTGCCGTGTTCGGTCCACAGTAGTACACTCCCACTTCTGTCTTCAGGTTTCCTTCCAAGCCGCCCATATAGCTGCCGTCCAAAATCCCATCTCTCATGGCCCCCAAAAGCCTGTTGAAGTCAGGCCTTCCGAAATTTGTCCGGCTACGTAGCTCGGTGAGCGGATCGAGCGTCATGCCAACCGTGTTGAGGTAGATGTTTGTTGTGGTATCCACATCCAGTTTCTGCGTGAGGTATGTATGGATGCGCAGAAACTCGGGTCCGGCACCAGATCCGAGGGCAGCGGAGTGCGATTGAGCTTCGAGGCTGGAGAGGAGAGTTTGAAACCACTCGAAGCTCGAAGTGTCCTTGCAGACCCAGATGAATTCTACTCTTCGCAGTCTTCGGGGTGGGTTAGGCGAAGCGCGCAAGTGCCAGATGTTCTTAAGAATACTGGCCCAAGGGGTAACACCAATACCAGTACCGATGAGAACAGCGATCTCGTTTTCGAAGACATCTTCAGCTGGTGCTCCGTAGGGACCATCAATGCGGATTTTGGGCATAACCTGTCCGTTCTGTAGCGCAATCTCGTACATACCCATTGGATCCAGGCCGTCATAATCTTTGGCTTGGGAGGGGCCAGCGCCAAGGGCGTCGCCGAGGGCGCGGGTGAAGTCACCAACCTGGCGAACGTGCACGCTTATATATGGATCAAAGGGACAGGAGGTAATTGTGAAGGGGTGCCATTGGGTAGTGGAAACGGCAGGGACGTTGAGCAAAAGCCATTGGCCCGCTTTGTAACGCAAGCTCGGTTTGGAGAATTGGATCTCGAGCGCATCGTAAGGGTGGCGGATGACTTTGGTGATTTGTGTAGGGCGGCGGGAGCTGATTTCGCGGTAAATTCGTTCAATCAGATAGATACCGCCTCCCCAAAGTTCCCAGCGCCAGCCTTCATAGCCAAGGCAATGACCCCAGAAGGGCGAGCCAGCGAAAGGGGAGATTGGGTGTTTGGTATCTCGTACAAAGCAGCCAGTTGCATGGGTGTAGAGGGCGAGCAGGAAAGGGATGAAGAGGTGGTGGGTGTACCAGAAGGTTTCGTATGATTGCTGCCGTATTCGAGCATGAGCAGTAGTGAACATTAACAACATGCAGAAAAGCATGACATGCCCTGTGATGCCGCCGGCTTGGGTATAGTGTATCTGTACCGCGGTCTCAGGCCGGAGTTGGTTTTTCTCGACATTGAAAAAACTGGCTTCTGGTTAGTAGGGCTCAATGTACTCAGCTGTGCAGCGACTTACTTTACATAGTGCGCTGACACATGGACAATTGTCCAGAAAAGCAAAGAGTACGCCACTTGCCGATGGAACCACTGCGACTCATCTAATGGCAGCCACCTGATCTGGGGTCTTATCCATCGTATAACATTTTTGCACATCGGCAAAAGGATGATTGCCCCATCGATTGACAAAGCCAGACCTGCACCCCGAGAGATCCACACAGAGAACGTGAGTGTATTGAGCCCAGCTAGCCTCGGATCCATGGCTTGCTTCCACCTGTTCTTCCTATTAGCCTTGTTCTATTGACCTTCTTGGCTGCTACTCACCACCCAAAGGCGAACATGGCAACATGAAGGCCATGGAATAGAAAATTGAAAGACAGCTTCCTCCATGTGAACTCCTTGCGCCAAAAAGACTGCTGACTCATGTCTAGTGATATAATATGCTTTTAGAACTCGAAAACTCCAACGGTGCAGCGCACAAAACCGGATAAGCCTTGTATATGTACGATGATATTATAGACAGTCAGAGTAGCGAGATAGGTCGTCCAGCAAACCTGCGGAGTCTCTGCGATTTCAGTCAATGTTATGAGCCTTGGTCCGGTAAATGTCAACAGCGTGGGCATGGTCCACCAAGGGGTATTGATCTAGGACTGATATTGCTGATGCCGTGCATGGCCATGGACCCCTTTGACAGTCGTCAAACCAAGCCAAAATCTAGTTCTTGCTTGGGGCAGTAGCTTTGGATATCTTCCCGTGTTTTGTGACGAGTGTGAATATTTCTGTCAGCTCTAGGCGTCAAGGGGAATAGGTTATCAGATCGTATGATATGGCATTGGCAACGATCCCAGCGCCAAATTTGTTATATTTCCTTCTCTTTTTTCAAGCGTCCCGGCTACTTTCGGTTGGTGGCGTTCATGCAATGGTTGGTCCCACGAGATGTGCGAGATCCTAGAGGATCCCAAGCGGCTCTGTAGTTAGATATGGGAGCGATAGCCCTGCTTGAGGCTGATGTTCAAGATGCAGTCCTTCTCGGGCGCCGTATCGGATTCTCTCGACGTTTGGAGTGGTGCGGCGGAGACAACAATGGCATGAGAAGAGGTGCTTTGAGGTCTGGATTTCCGAAACTCGAAGCTGTCGCAGATCACTAGAATACCGAGGGTCCGGGAAGCTACCGCAAGCCCTAGGACAACCTTATGCGAGGAGACAGGATTGGACTTGTTGTCAAAATGGTGAGTCCGTGAGGCAGGGGTTGGGCGCGTGGTGATGCTTCGATAACTCGGTACAAAATCTCGTAACCCTTTCTCTGCCTTGAGTTTGGGAACCTTGACTCGCAGGTGGTGCGAAAGATCATGGCACACTTGGGGAGTCTCGGGGATTCCGAGGCCATCTCTGCAACGTGATCTGCCACGTAGGAAGTCGGTCTGGCGCTCCAATTGAGGACATCACTTCGACCTCGATACCTAGGTCTGGCATAAGTGTCTTAGGGTTGGCTGAAGAATAGCTGATGATTGGATATACTACGAACGGACACTAAGGATCTTCGGAAGACGCAAGCGAATCACGAATCGACAGCAGCCGCTGAGATTCGACTCACTCAAGTCACAATGATTTACTCCGTAGTATGGCTGGTGTTGAGAAGACTCTCCCCGTCGACACGCTGCAACGCTTACAATCTTTTCTCTCAAGACTTCCAGCCCCAAGCTTATGCACGTAGAACACAAGCCATTATCACGTTCTTGTCACCAAATAACCTGAGCAGTATACCAGTAGTTCGTAGCTGTAGTCCTCACCCTCTTCGCACCACCAGTCACAGCACAGACAGCTGTCAGTGTCAACCGCGGACTGGAGTTTTCTTTGCGGGGGCTAGCATCTTGAGGGCGCATCATGAATTGTGTCATTTGTGTGCATACTTTTTGTAGACCCTCGTCGTTCCTTGTCATTAATTTACTTACCTCTGTATTTGGTCAATTATTGTCGTCGTCGTCGTCGTTGACGATGGCGGTGTGCATTCGATCCCACTTTCTTTAGACCTCCCGCGGCGTTGACGAGCACTGTAAATTTAGCTTCCCTCGCTCATGCTTCGGTTTTCCCCTGCATTCCTTATTTGCCTCGTCTCGTCATGTCGCACAAGAGACTCGATCCACCACCATCGGCTTGTCGCTAGGTATTATCATCAACTATTGATTATCGATACCCAATCGCCCTCCTGAATTTCTCAAGGGTTGCGCTTGAACAATTGCCAATTGGTTGTCCATTGCATCCCCGCATCTCGCCTGTGATTCGGTGCCGGTGCTTTGCTTTAACGATCCCTGCGAGCGGTTATTTCTGATGATAGTCCGCATGAATGGCTGAGGATCATGCACGCACTATCGATCAACGATTGCGAACCGTGTGGGGCTTGCTCCATTGGGTGTGCAACCCAGTCGTGTCTCATGTCTCGATGCGCCGGAGAATTGGTAAAAGATTTGGATAGATACTTTCCTCCCGTCCACAATCATGCGGCGGAGGATTCTTCTGATACACCTCGAGTTGGAGACTTGTACAACCACCTAATTGTGGTATCTCAAGGACTCAAGGCCAAGCGGCGTTGTTGCAAGACACTATAACCTCATATTATCCAGACCATGCTCCACGGCCGGACATCATAACGATTGCAGTGCAGTCGCTGCCAGCGAACAAATCCTCTAATACGACTTGAGCCTTTGCTGGCTCGAAGTCTTTCTGGAACCTAAGGCTCTCCTACCCACCCATGGGGAAACTCATCAAAAACCACTGGGCTCGTCTCATTATCCTTACTGCCGCAGCCTGTAAGTCCTCTATATCCCACTCTCTGCCTCCGCCACCTCTCTAATATACTCAATAGACCAAATCGCCGCCTCTCTCGAAGGCTTCTTCTGGCCCAAGGTCTTCTGGGACTTCCTGACAAAGAACCTCGACGGCGCCGTAAAGCCTGTCCCCGTCTTACAGATCCTAAACCTCCTTCTTGGTATCCTTGGCCTTGCTTGGGAATGGCCGCTTTCTTACCTTGGTGGAACGGCAATGCATCGGAGTATGGAGGCACGACTAGTGATATATCCGCTCAGCAGCCTGGCGGCGCTTTTGTTATTTCAAGGGACGAATGCAGGAATCTACTATCTTGTGGGGATGGGTGTATACTTTTGGGCTTTCTGTGAGGGCGAGGTAAGCTCTGATCAAAGCCGTTTCGTCACATACAGGACTTTGGTGCTGACGTTGTCTCTAAAGGTCGTCTGTCCAAAAGTCTGGGCATTACCAAAGAAAGTTCGAACGTTAGGGAAAGTATAACGTACATATTGATGCTGCACCCTTTCAATACTTTCAGCATAGCGGGGCGGCATAATGTACCAATTTTCAAAACTCATGGGTCATAGCACCGGATGTGCAGGCGTCACCGAGATACCACTCTCATAGCACTAGAAGCTGTACAAAGTACACGCAAAATTTGTAAATAATTTATGAGCAATGGCTCGCTCAAGCCATGCAAGAATCGTTCAGGATAGATATTAGTGCCTGCTCTGTAACACTGCTAGGTTGATTTCTGATCGCCGCAAAGCTGTCGAAGTAGTATCCACTTTCGAACACGACAGTCGCACCCATATCAAAACCTTCAACAACACCACGGTTTGACAATCCTGAGGTGCATGACGCATATTACACAGCCCACGGCAAGTCGCAGACGAGGTCTGTGCATACTACGTAGGGTCCACAGGGAGATTGCCAGGGGGGGTGGTGCTACGTGTAGGATGTGGTTGAGGTCTGCTGCGGTTCGGCGGGGTTGGGTTTTGGCTCAGCCAAGATAAGTGAAGACAGGTACTACAGTTCTCTATTTACCTTATTTCGAGTACTCTACAGAGTGTTATTGCCTATCTTCGAGAAATCTTACTGCTCGCCTCTCAAAGAGGTCTCTTTGTTCTCGAATTGCAATTCCCCCGGCGGCCAATTGATACACGGTACCGAACGGCAGTGTCTCGAAGTTTCGCCACGCCACATGCCTTCTGATTCAAAATTATTGAAGGCTTGACCGCCGCACCCACTGAGAAGATACGGCTTCAAGGCCACCTCAAATGGAGCAAATAGACCGAAAAAACGGGAGGGACTAAATTGATATCATAATGGTTCTCACTATCCTCACCGCAAGCACTGACGCTGTCGCCCCTATATATAATGCGGTAGGTACTCGAGTGTGACGCCTCAAGAGGTTGCTGAAAATTTGCAATCAACATCTGATCTCCGTAAAGACAATCAAGTGGACATCTAGTCCTTACTTTTACCCAGATTACCACCTGGTTACATAGACTGACCTGGCTATCGATTGTTGTTCACTGACTTTCGACACCAGCTAGTGGCATGTTCAAGCTGTTCGAAGAGGGTCGATAACACACTCAGAGACTAAAAATCAGAAGATGATAATGAAATATTGAACGACCAGTTAGACGATGTCGGAAACCAACATCGCAGATTTCAAAGCTTTATACCGTCAAATTTTTCAAAGCATCTTCTCTCGAGGAAAAGCAGTATGTCGAATCGACCATTGAAAGCAAGAGAAAATACACCATAGAATAGGTCCTACATAACTTCGTTCTATCGATATAAAGAACTATCGAACTAGACGCAGAGCGGCAAAATCCACAACTTAGCAGGTTTAGGTAACAAATCATTCCACTTCTATCACTTGTAGCCAGAAACACTATTGAGATCTAGCTCAATTTCTCAACCATATACATATTAGCATATTTCTCTCAAATCCGCATAGAGGACTCTATAAATCCTCATATTTCTATAAGCACAATCTCGAGCCAGCAACCGTATGGTCGAAAACAAGTTCTATAGAAAGAATATTATCCAGCAAGTCGGACCTCTTCTTTACAAGATCATATCGATTTATCGAATAAACGCTCCCTAAAACAATGGCCAGGAGGTTTGAGACTTGGACTTTACAAAAACAAACACGAATTAAGGTCTTTTGTGCTTGAGAACGAATCATGAGAAAATCGCCAAGTTCACCAAGGGTTAGAAGCGAATTACCGTTTAGAGAGGAGACTTCCCGAACGGAATTGCAGCTTCGTCAAGGGGTTTTAGATTCGTCATCTAGCATCTAGCCAAGTATTACCTCTAGCTTACGCGCCAACGATTTTCAATCAGCTCCCAAAGATCCAGACCCAACCCCATCTATCCGGGGAGCTCAGTAAATATACAAGAAGATAGCCTTTTGTCTTTCTTCCGTATTCCGGGACCCTCCATTCTTCAGCTCCCGCCAAGCTCTCCCCAGCTTCTCTTCAAGACCGCCGCCGTTGTCTGAAGTTACCTTCATCGTCAGACACCCCCTAGAGATTCTCATCATCTCTCACCTCACCACCTTCAGACTCCTCCACTGCTCCGGATCCTCCTGCTTCCCCAGATTCGCCCACTGCTCGGGCCTCTTGAGGCGCTCCTCCACTGCTTCCAGGCCCCTCCGGATCGTCCAGGTCCGCCGCCGTGATCACCTCCTGCATCCTTGTTGGTTGTTGAGGTGCACGAGTCAACACGCCGCGTGTCTGTACCGGCGCCGGCGATTGCTGCGAAGGCGCCAGCGATGCCTGGATCTGGTATGGTCCGTCCCGGAGATGCGCTAGCGACCACTCGGCACGTGCCCGAGCGGCTTGCCTCCTCGAAAGGCGGGTTGAAGTCCAACCCACTTGTCCAGGCACAAACTCGCCGCGGAAGGCCGTCATCGCGTTGAGCGATGAACCGGAGTCTCGTCTCCGTGCCATCCCATAGGCATGCCCTGGCTGCCCCCGAGGCATGGCTGGTGCCATCATTTGGACACCTGGTCCCATATATGGAGCTCGTGGCATTGCCTGCGGGACTATCGGCGCCACTGGAGCTGCAGCCACGGCTACCGGACCGCTCCCTGGTCCTCTTGGCTCGCGACGCATCTCCATGAGTCGCATGCCTAGAGTGACGATCTGGCGCCACAGATCCTCCAGCTCCAGCGGGTCCTCACGCCTCCAGGGGTCAACGGGCTCCGGCTTTGGTGTGCGGGCATCCACTTCCTGCTGAAGCTGTACGAAATAACGATCATGGGCCATTGCGTCCAGGCGCCATTGTAGATTGTCCATTGTCGTACGACCTGGCAGTTCTGCCGCCGGCGGATAGTATGCCAGCGGTGGCAGTTCTTCCTGTGGACATATGGGGCACGAAGACCCGTCGTCCCCCAGATCGATCACAAAATGGACATGGTCTGGAAAACTGGTCAGCCATATAACATCTATAGATGTGTTAAGCTACCCACTCTGTAACGCCGCATCGTCGACGAGGAGACAACCATTTCCATCAGCCAGCAAATTTTGCTGGTGGCCACATGGCCAGCTATATCTGAAACCAACGCAGTCTTCCGAGACTGCGTGTGCTCCAGTTGGAGGATTCCAAGGTCCGGCGTGTGGAGCACCACTTGGTGCTCCGCTGGGTATATCATCACGGACGCGGTCTGGAAGACCAGTGCCTCCGCCCCGTGAAGCATTAGACGATGAGCTCATGTCTATGATATAGACGTTCTTGCTTCCGCCAAGAAGATTCTGCGAAAATTGAAGTAGGCGTATCCACCGGTCGACTTGGCCTTCTTGATATGTATTCTTATGGAACTGTTATCCAGAAAGTGTTGGTTTGCCCTCAGGAAATTCAAGTGCTCCTATCACAAGAGGGTGAAATCTCTCTCTGTAATCAAAGCGTCCAGTTGTAATGCTAGTAGCTGAGCTGCTTGTTCAGTGTATTTCGAATTTGCAAAACAACTGAAGTTTGGCTTGTCTTGGAGGCAGATGGGAAGGAACGAAAAGAGTACCTGAAGCTTGTGCAAGCCTACGGTAGAAGATGAGGTCCGGTTCAAGAAGGTCCACTCTCTTACAAAAAGCTGTGTTGCTTCTGGTTTTTTCGAATCCTCAGCAATAACTGAAGCTGTTGCTTTGACTTCAGTGGCGGATGAGAAGGGAGACTGTCGAAGTTGATTGCTGGAGTTCGAAGAGCTGAGTGGCTGTAAAAACGATCTAAAGCTCATGCAAGCCTATCATAGAACAGGGGGAAGACTATCGAAGTTGATTGCTAGAGTTCGATATCGTGTGTGGTTGTAAGAAAGAAGAAATTTCTGGTGGAGGAAGAGCTGTTTAAGTATTACAGGATGATTCCACCCCAGCCCGAGTGTGAATCCATGTGTCGTGGATAGGGGCTTCACAATGAAGACGAATGCCCAACACAGGTGTGAACACCACCCGCTATCACCTCAAAAGCCGCCAATCTTGAATTCACCAGGCTATTGAAGCTTTGCTTTGACTGATTGACAATACAGGGCAATATCCAACACAGTTGTGAATACTTCCATCTTTCACCTCAGGGGCTGCCGATCTTCGAATTACTGGACCATTGAAGCCCTGGTTTGCCTGTAACTGCAGGAGTCGCTGTTGGAATATAGGAACCAGTACTAGGCTGTAGATGTGGTTTTCCGATGGGAGACCAAACAGATTCGTAGGGCATGCAGTTCTGTGTCTACGGAACGCTCAAGCTTCATATTAGATGCCAATTCTGGAGAACGGCAGAGACATAAACTTCGAGTTCGCCGGGGTGTCAGGAAGTGATTGACTGCCATATGCCAGGCTGGAGGGGACTCATCCGCCTATGGCTCGAATACAAATCTGGACGTATTCTAAGACCTCTACTCGTGGTTGAGGCCTGATGATATATATTTGTAAGTGTATCTTCATATATATATGCTGAAGAGACCGGAGACGTTTGTATATGATGCTACTGAACATTCAGGGGGTTAGGCCTGAATATATATACCTCTACTAGGATTCTGGAATGGTCTCTCTTTGAGGACGTATTATGCAGGAGGCCGGCAACAAGACCTCAATACTTTATCTTCTTCATGTATGTTCTGTTCAATCTACTTGGCATTTTACAAAGGCATTTACGACATTCTAAGCAGCTGCCATACCTTCTCGCCTTCTGAGAAAGACCGAAATATTAAGAAAGCGTCGGAAACCCAACAAAGCCTCCTAAGTATATACACACGTGTGACTTTCACCCATAGAACTGACATGCATAGCCACGATCAACCTTCTGCTTCATACCGATAACTTCGATTAAAATTACCCTTCGCATCAAAGACACTGCAATTGTTCGAGATCGAAGAAAAGTGGCGAGAATTGCTCACTTCAACTGAAATAAACGTCAGGAATATCTCACTGTGATCGTGATGAGGTGTAATACGTACAGAGTAAATAGCATGTTAACATTTCATTTATCTTTAACAACTTCTTCCCTTTCAAGTCTCATTGATAGTGATGCTGATAGGAATTAGAGAGGTAGGAAATAATCACCTGGCGAAAGCCATCCTCGTTCTCATCCTCGGTCTCGTCGCCCTCGTCGCCTTCGTCGTCGACCGCCTCCTACTCCCCCTCCTCCCCCTCCTCCCCCTCCTCCTCCCACATCTCGCCCCCCCACCCCCACTCCCACACCTCGCTCTCCCACTCCCACATCCACACTCACTCCCACTCCCACTCGCTCTTCCACTCGCTCTCCTATACCTTCTACTCCCGCTCCTGCTCCTACTGCCACACCTCTTCACTCCCACTCCCACTTCCGCTCGCTCTCCCACTCGCTCTCCCACTCGCTGTCCCATACCTTCCACTCCCACTCCCCCTTCCACTCGCGCTCCCACTCGCCCTCTGACACCTCCCACCCCCCCGCACGCTCGAACTTCCATTCTCACTCTCGCTCGCGCTCCTACTTTCACTCCCACACCTTCACTCGTACTCCCCCCCCCCACTGCTATGATGAAATATGCTATACATACCTGAATAGAATTGTTCCAAACAGTGTTCACATTCTGGCCGATTCGTCAACCAACATTCTACTCCCACTTGCGCTCGCACTCGCTCTCGCACTTCCACTCTCACTCCTGACTCTCTCACTCTTATTCTCGTTCCTACCTTTTCCACTCTCACTCCCCCTTCTACTCTTGAAATGCGCTATATTTACCTGAATGAAAGCCGGTTCAAGAGTGTTCATATATTGATGAAAATGAACAAGTGATATAAGTCAACACCCAGTCATACTTCTCCTCCGTCTAGCCCCTCTCCTACCCCTACCTCATCTTCTCCTCCTTCTCCTTCCCCTTCTACCCCATCTCCTACCCCTCCCTCCTCTTCTCCTCCTTCTTCTCCTTCTCCTAGTTCCCCTCCTCTTACCCCTGTTCCTACTTCCACTCCTAGCTCTCGCGCTCCCACTCGCGCTTGCACTCCAACACCCATCCCCACTTTCACTCCTGACCCTTTCACTCCCACCCCCACTCTCACTTCTCCTCCCACTCCCGCTCCCAATCGCTCCACTTCTCCTCCTCCCCTTCCTCCTCCTCCTCCCTCTCCTCCCGCTATTCCTACCCCTACTTCTACTCTCCCTCCCACTCCTCTCCCTCCCACTCCTCTCCCTCCCACTCCTACTCCCACTCCTACTCTTATTCCTTTTCCTCCTTCTTTCCCCTCTTCTTCTTCTCCTCCTCGTAGTCATTTTCATTATCACGACGCAGCCAATTATTGTTGATGATAACCTTGTTCATGCTGTGTAGGGGTTAACGTCTGATATAATTCGCTACAGAATGTCATGGCCGCTGCAGACAAGGGGAGTCCTAATGCTCAGCAAGCCTATATCTCCGCCTGCAGGGTTGGCGTATGAAGACATTTAGGGAATACGGGGAAGGTTGACGAAGCACAACGTCTCCACTGCTCGTTCCGCCAAGGGCTACTTATCACAGCGAAAAAATAAACAGGTTAAGCGCGGGCTTAGGGCTGGGACTGACAAACCCCTTATGCAATACTTCAACCACATCTTTCCGTACAGCGCCATCATCAAGTATCTTCTTGAGCCGAGCCATTTGAGGGCTGTCGAGAGGTTCAATCCAATCTCATTTTCTATACAATATATGACAAACTTATCAAGTGCATTGAATCAATTCAAGTAAAGTTTATCATTGAATAAAAACCCAACGAATACTTCTCTCCTAGATAACACGTTGTGCGCTGGTTTACCCCCTTCCAAACCACGGAAAAGGATGTTTTCATTATGAAAGATAGGATATGAATATAGTATAGGACGTGTTGCAAAGAAGAAGTTCTCGAAGATTTTCCAGATCACCAGCTCAATTACCCTTGGTTGAGTCAGGCGTTCGACTTCTCTCGAGGGTCAAGATATACTGCACAAACATCTGCGAAAACTCTCTGCGACCAGGAAAGATCTCGAGGAGAACTGACAAGCTTGCCCCTCTACCTTCAATCCTGGACATTCATTCGTCGTCCTCATCGTATTGAAAAGCCTTCCAGCATACCACTCTCTGCAAACGACAACCTCTCGTCTCAGCTCGCCCGTTAAGAAAGGACTGCCATGCCAATCAGGATAGCTATAATTGCCGTCCACCGATTTTTATCACGCAGCTTATGGATCTCAATAAAAACAACAGATTCATTCTTGGCGTTTCCATGATTTAGGTAGGTTGCATCGAAATACCTTCCGGGATCGTTATCAATAGTGCATTGCGAAGTCTCTCGAGTTGAAGGCAAGATTTCTTGTCTAGATTGCTCTGCCAGCACTCTGTGATTATGAGTTCTGTTTTCTTGTTGAGAATCTCTATAGAGGTATGAGTGTCTGGCTCGTAAATAGTTGAGCTAGTAGCGTAGATTTTAATATAGATTTAATATTTTAGAAGGGAATAGCAGATGTTGCCAAATATCATAGACTGCATCGATAAAATCTCTGATGGGTGATTTTTTTTATGAAGAAGAAATGCGCTCTAGTTCTTGCTGTGCTCGATTCCCCGACTGTTTTATGGCTTCAGTCTCATTAAAAGTCCTCGATTTTGGCGGCATTATTCTTGCGTGATGGCGAGAATCCTTTTCTGCGTCATCGTTCTTTTTCTCTTAAGAGTATGAGATTTTTGGTTACCCCCTTTTGCTGAAAATTCGGGACAGAAACGTGAGTCTGGTTTCTGAAAACAGAAAGATTAACAGTGTAAGTTTCTGGAATAGATGTAAGTCCTTGTAAGGGAATAGTAGATGCTGCCAATTATTATGAATTGCATTCGGACCAGTTCTGGTTGTCGTCGACATCTAGCAGCACCATAGCTCAGCGAATATCTCATCCTCTATATCATATGAGCGACGCTTCCAATAAGCTACATTCCTGTCAATCGTGGTCATTCTTGAGGCGTTTTTAAAGCTGAAAGCAGATTCAATTCCATCCTTGCCCACTGCTATTTAGAGACAGTTGTTACACTTGACTAGCCACACATGTATGGCACGCTGTTGGAAGTCTATTGGTCCGACACTGGTTGGGTTTGCTGATATTTTAGCCAGCTCTGCCGGGCTTGTTGACCGCATGAAGCTGTGTGGGCACGCTGCCTAGAAAGAATTCAACCTCATCGGCACGATATAGGTCTTTAATCGATGATTGAGGTGAGAGGACAGTCTATAGTGCCTGCCACGCACGAAAGACTACCAGTTCCGATTAGCTCCATCCTACCTCTTTTATCCCGTGGTATTCCTCAGTCATCTCTATGTCAATCGATACCAAGAGGTAAGAATACTGGGCAGCCTCATCTAGAGTGACCTGGGTTCATCTTAACCCAATAGCAAAATACCAAGAGCAAAACCTTGGCTAGTTTCAGGCACTTTAGAAAGTATCCCCCATCCGCCGAATTATGAGATCTTCAAGAGCAACCGTGTAATTGATCTCGATCCGTTCCGTCAATCCTTGTGTATAAAGAAAACAGTAGTCTCCCAGCCCCGGCTTCTATTACGGGAATCCCTTCGTTACCTGACCACCTCTCCGTCTCAACAAACAAGCTATTGGCAAGTTTGGATTTGAAAATGGGATTCAGTGGGTACTAATTCGGCCCCCCCACCCGGAAGGAACAAGCGACCTCGATCCACAGCTCCCATAATGATATAAATAGAGCCCCAGCGTCCTCTGAACAGCAACAAGAAAGAAACGAAAGATAGGATCAATGACTAGGGTACACAGTTAAAGACCTAGTCCTCCTCCAAGATATCTTCTAGATTCCTCCGTAGGATAGCCTGTTCCTCTACCAGAAGGTTACTGCTACCCCGAAGCTGATCGTATATGAGTTGTAGAACTGAAATAGTCCTTAGTAGGGGTCTCAGTTTCGTAACAGTCTGAATAGTGACCGTCCTATACGCCTTCGCATGAACTAAGAAATCTTTTAGTAGTTTCAGATGTTTCAAGGTTTCGTCTTCTTCGAAATCGCTAGAGAACAAATATTGATTACGATTTGTTGTCGACGAAAGAACGATTCTACGCTTCTTTCGAAGCGAGTCTAATTCTGACTCGTTCTTTACTGTAGTTTGTGAGTCTTTCTCTTCATCGTTTAAGATTCTCTTAACTAGGCCTGCCGTCGGGTCCGGGTTGCCCAACCCAACCCAAACGGGTTGAGTCAGACCCTCGACCCAACCCGGTCAACCCGCCGGGTTGACCCGGACCCGACGGCAGGCCTAGACTACTGGTAAAATGGAACTGTAAAATGTGTGTGTATGGATGATCTCTATTTACATGCCGAAAAGGGATCTGTATGTATGTAGAGAAATGCCTCCGGCTCTCCTATCGTTGGCCCAGACCCCAGCCTCTGTCCCCAACTAAACTGCTCGGGGGATGCGCGAGCAACCCCACGACAACAGTAGATTGCAAAATCAAGGGCAAAATCAAGGGCAAACCCAAGAGCAAAACTGTTGTCAAATTCAAATAGAAAAAGAAATAATAATGATGTTGTAAACAGAATTACAAAAAGAACTGTCAAAAACTTACACAACGAGACTGCGAGCTACATCTTTCCATGAGTTCTGAAACTGTCTGAGTATCTTCACCGTCAGTGCTCCTCTGATGACATTTGCATCATCTGTCATCTTCACGTTCGTCATTCTCTTCGGCTTTTCACCTAGTAGCAAGTCGTCGACCTGATATCGTTCTTCCGCCTGCCATTCTTTAGAACTAAAATTCTTCGATCAGTATAGTTCCTTGACTTTCTAATACTCTGGCTAGTCGAATAGAATCTATTCAGATCTTCAGTCAGATGTTCGGAACGAGGCACAAACCGTTTCAGATCTTCCTTTCATCCAGTTGTTCCAGTGTGAAAGAAATCGTATGGGTGTCCTCATAACCCCTGATCCTAAACGGTCCACGTCATCTTTCCTCCATCTTTCCCCCGCTCTTTTGATGGAGCATTGTCAGGTCCCCTATCCTATGCACTACTGATCTGACCCTCCGGTTGTATCTTTCAGTCATCTTCTCCTTTTGAGCAACCAATTTCTCCAACTCAAATGCCCCCCAGTATCTACCGTTGACCTCATCGCTCCATCCACTGCGACTCCATAGAATCTCGGCGTGGTGCCATTGGCGCACAGTTACCTCAGATGAGCAGAATGATCCGCAATTCCCCTTTCAAGCCATACTTCTGATGCAGAGCACTCTAGCCGTCTATCAAGCAAGAGAGCCCTTCTATGCCCATGATCGCTATGACGACCTCGCGTCCCCGGGTCAGGCTTCTTGTAATGTCTTTTTCTCCTGCAACATCTCGAAGAAATGTCAACTGCTGACATTGCTGCATTTCCCTCTCGGATTAGCCGTCTTGACGTGTCTGATCCCTCAAAAACTTCTCAAAGATATACATCGTAGAAGCGTTGTCTTATACAGAGTGTCTTCGGAGGAATCTTTCCCTAGAATCATGAATGTAGGTTTGTAGTACGTTAGATTTTGTGGTATTGTAACGGAGCTATCTGTTTTGAATTCACCAGGCTGTTAAGAGATATTTATGCTCATAAAAATCGATAAGCTTTACGTTATAAGTTGCGCGAAAGTAATAATATGATTAACAGCCTTGTCTTTGCGAAATTTGCGTGCTTTAGAACGCTTTACAAGACCACTGCGTTGAGTAGCATCAAGAACGCAGCTTTGACCAATGAGTTGAACATTCTAACACATGATTAGCATTTTTACAATTATTTTTGCAATTATTTTTGCAATCTAACAAGACTCAAAATCCACTCTGCTAGGCACGAATCTCTTGGGCTGTGCTTTTTTGACTTGTGGCTTAACTGTTATCATCTGACGAGGCATCTTCGTCGCAACAGCCTGATTTCTCGGTTTACGCGCAGACCGTGAAATTCTGAGGGTGAAGAAGAAGGTGAACGAGAGAAAGGGTTAGAAAGTGGTGAAGTTGACCTCAATGTAGAAATGTGATGTCGTGGTTGAGTATTTGAAGAAGAGGATTGAGCATGTATGTTAGATATGTGTGATGCGAATCGCCTTGATTTATTGAGTTTTAAGACCATCTTTCCTGAAGCGGCATTTCTAATGAATCATTCAAAATTACAAATTTATAAAAACGAACTTTTCGATATTTTTTCTCTTAACCCGTTGGGTTTGCCGGGTTGAGTCGGGTTGGGTTGGGCAACCCGGACCCGACGGCAGGCCTAGGTAAGTATCTGTGCAACTCTACAACAATCAATTTCTTCATGCACAAAAGAGCAATTGTTGATATTCATTAGCATAAGATGAATTGCTCGCAGTCATCTGTACAGCACTATGCAGAATTTTTACTAGTGCTTTTCATTGAATTCAAACTGAACTGGAGGATCAAGATACATGATTGAAAGATTCTGATGCATAGATGCAAGAATGTGATACTGATCTGCCAAAAGTTTGTGCTCGTCTGCAATGATCTTGAATGATTTCGCAATGCTTAAAAACTTCTTCTCTTTGATTTTAATGATCTTGTGATTTTTTGCAGAGATCTTGATGAGAACTGTATAGATCAGTAACACAGTATCTATCAATAGCAGCATATATTCTTACTGTTTAATATCTCCATGTGCTATTTTGTCTCTCGAAATTTACCATCCCACTTTCAGAGTATCTAGCCGGCAAGATGGCTTATGATACCCAATGGGCCGGTTTCAAAAACCATCGGGGAAAGAAAGGAGGCTTAAAAGTGGGCAACCGAGAGAAACAGGACCTCCACGACATCAAGGCTCGACCAGCTTTGCTTTGCTGTGGTATCAGGTCTTCTCGTCTTATAGTGTGCAACACTGCTTTGATGTGATGATAATCACACCTACTAGTTGACCATTCGACCACGGTAGTTTTAGGAGAAAGTCCTATCATTTCCAGCGCGAAAAGCGACCGATACGCAATTAATTTGGCCGAGGAATGTGAAAACCATCGGAATAGTTCAAGTAGCGCTAGAGAGGTTAGCGGCATTCCTGTTCAGACTGTGTCCGTGTGATTTAAACAGTTGATGTGGACTGATCTGATCATTGAATCGTATTTTGCACATGATCGAGTGATGAACGGCTTCAGACGCAGACGCAGACGCAGAGGTGGCAGAATCTCTGGCGGCGGAGACTCGGGCGGTTTAGTGTATAGGATATTAGCTGCACCTGCTCGCTTTCGCTCCTTCAACTCACGAAGTTCATGATGCTAAGTAGTATTTCTCCACAATTTCTTTATTGCACCTTGTGGGTCTTTGATCCTCAGAGACAAGTGGAAGGAAGAAGTGACTGTATGATCTGCGACCCAGCCTTCTTCAATCGTTTTATACCATGTTAATGGGTCCCCTGTTCCCGCAATTCTAGCAAACCCTGGACAGCGAATTCTTCACTTAGAAGCCCCCTGTAGTTGAAAGACACCCGATGAAGTGCGGCTGCGTTGCTTTTCGCCGTTTAGTAACGACAATGGAGGAACATCGTAGATCCAACCCTGTGGTTCCAGGCGACGAGCAAGTCCTACGGTACGCGGCGGATTTCGTTTAGTCCCTGTTGAATGGGTTGTGCAACATTTCATCGTATAGATGAAGATTGTTTCTGTGAGATAAGCGTATCCGGCGAATATTGTTAAAGGAAAGGTAGCCAATGCGTGGTATGAGAGTATCCACCCCTCCTTAGAGAATATTGTATGGACTGTTGCGCGTCAGGGTCGTTTGGCCTTGCTTGACGTATTGTGCTGGCACGGCATAGCATACGAATATAGAGTTCTTGGATGTTTATATATATATTGCCGAACTTCCGTTTGTGTATGTCCCTCTAAGTAGAGTGCGCCCTTACATTAGTAGCTATGCTCTCATCAATGCCTTTGTTAAGCTTGGAAAGTCTGCTATGGAGTCTGACGTCTCTGATATAGTCTATTGGTGAGGTTGTATTATATCTTCCGCATGCGCGCCAAATATAAATGACTGGTCTGCTTAGTTGAACATAATCCATAAATATATTTGAGAGAATGGCAACAAAGTAGCTTCGTGCATGAAGTTCGATGTGTGCTCGCAGACGCTGAAGTTCGAACATCAAGGTTCGCGGTCTGCACAGCCATACACAGTATACAGCTTGGAAAGCGTTCTTTGATTAGTCTATCTTTTATGACACGTACTTCTGAAGGTCTAGGAATATTCCCTGTATCGGTTTGACTATTGTCGAGCCATCCTCTGAGTCCTGAATAATGCTCCTTGGAATCATTCATAGGGTCGAAGACAGAGAGTAAAATATATAATTCTTGACGATCAATTACACAGTACCCGAGACTTTGTAAGATTCTTTAAGGTGTCCTTACCCTTAGTCAGTGTCTGGGTGTCAACCGGCAACTATCCTTCAGTTTATTGGAAGACGGGTTGGGAAAACGCGCTCTCACCGACGGTAGTATCTCTTCTACCTGTGTCGGCTGCAGAAAGAGTGTTTCGAACCGCAAAATGAAAAGTGCAGTCCCACAATTCCTCATCTTGAGCAGTCTGTAGTCCGATTAGTATGACACGCTTTTGATGGTGACATAAAGTTCGAAGTCTGCATGACAGCATCTGTCGTAGGCATTTGGTTCTTTCCATGGGGTGAAAAATCGAACAAGTTTTCTTTAGAACACAGTGTTTTTCTTTGGCCAAGCATGATAGGTGCATCAGGACTTCGCTTTTTCAATCTTGGTTGTTGTACATGTTAAACACTATCTTGTAACCAATGTGTGCAGTCATCGTGAGGGAGCTACGGTTAAGCAGCAGTGCGTCGCACAATGAGTGCTTCCTGTTAAGGTAGAAGAAAACGGGAGTCTTGCAGAGAGTCGAGCGCTGTGATAAGTAGAAGAGAAAGGAAGTCGTGCACGAGGGTTAAAATCTGAGTTCGACTGGACCTGATGGGCCGATCAATTAATGCATATCGGTGGTAGTCCATGGCGGCTGTGGCGACAAATGGGGGTTCCAACAACCGAGAGGCGTCTCTTGTCATTTCGCCGCACGGGTGACCTCCATTTGGTGCCGTTTCTGCAATTGCATGATCGTTGCGGCTACATTTAATCTTCAGCACATCGTGACCTATACCCTCCAAGACCTTGCAGCTTCATATACTCAAATCATTTCTCGGATTCTTCCGCCCGTTTCGAAGCACTCTAGTGCCACTTTATTGCATCATGGCTAGAAAAACTAGAGACCTGGTGGATAGTATAGGTATAGCTTTACCTCCCGTATCTTTCTACACAGTAAATCCTTGTCCGCTGGCTTGAGTTTGAGATGGGTACAGAGAAAAATCGTGGTTTACTCGAGTAAAGTCCGCATTATACTTACGAGGTGTTCGGCAGGCACTGAGTAACAGAGAACTTGGTCACATTGGTGTCCTGTTGGCTCCCAATGATCGTGTCAGTACCGGCTTTTGGGACTGACTGTTCAGCGTCTTCTGCCTTCTCTCCGGGAGCTCCACTCCTGGTATTCCCTTACTGCGATGCAGCGCAGCGCCTTCGGTACCTATAACTGAGGTATCTTCAAGTATCTAGTTACGTCAAGGTCTTTAGCCATGTTCCCGGCATGGCTTAGATATCTTTCCAGTAAGTTAGGCAATAAGGTTTGCCGTAAACATTTTCATTCTTGCCTTATCGATCGCTTCGTTAAAGTGTCCTCCAGATTGAAGAAGTCACACGGAAAGTTTCGTGATGCTCCTAAGATTCTCTCATTGTCAAAAAGTTTACAGAAGTAAAACAAAGGTAGCTTATGAGATCGAGCAACAGCAGGCCGATTGATACTTCCACCGCCACTGAACAATTCTGTTCCTGCGACTGGGAGCTGTCCCATCATGAAATCGAAGAACGTCAGTCATATTGGGTTCGAGGATGATGATATCCCCCTCTTCTGTCAAAACACTTGCTGCACTGTACCTCTTAGAGATTGTGTTTTGTACGCTTCCGTGGTAAACTTGGAAGATGATTCGATAGAGGGAAACTTGAAAGAGATCGAATTGAGTTAAATGTCAATATTAAAGATAAGATAAGGGGAACAGTGTACTGACGATCGCCAACTAGCATCTCGCGACGAGTTCGTCTGCTAGTGGGAGAGGTAGATACTGTTTTTCTGCAGAGACGCTTGTGTATTACGTGACAACATGTAGCAATTCTGGCAGCAGAATATTGGGGACCTTTCTTAAGGGCAAATTTAATGTTCTCTCCGGTGTTGAGGTGATTTATTGATTCAGTCAAGCCATATTTGCTTGATGGGACTTCTGTCCACTGGACATCTAAGCGCCACTGAAAACCCGCTACTGAGATTTGTTCTTCCCAGAGCGTGGCGATTGCCTTTAATCTCCGCAGTCTTATATACTCTGGTTCTCGCAACAGTTTCGAACTTCTTAGACATAGCACATAGATTGTGCATGGTTGCATCGGGCATTACTTGTAACAAGCATAATCATTTTGTGCGAACCAAAAATATTGCTAAGGTCTATGCTTCACATCACCTGGAGTCTCTTTAGGACGGTTTGACGGAATACGGCATTGGCAGCGCTTTCTGAACCTTAGGTCTTCACTTAGTGGTTGTAAGCTCGGCCACTGGAGATACAACTCGCTCTGGTATTCCGTAAGAGTAGGGCAGGGTGATCGTTGTCAATTATATACTTTCAATCCAGCATTAATGTATAGCTCTATTACGTTGGAGATAAAGACGAGACACTTTGTATAACTTTGAAACCGGGCGTACTGCGCCTACCACTGCGGGCAGCAGTGGCAAGCCGAGGAGCGACGGAATTGATGGTGGTATTCATATAGAGAGATGAGTAGAGCTGGTGGTACTGAAAGAGACTGGTGGGTGGAGTAGAGATGGTGTTGGAGTATGAATTGATGAAGTAATTCGGCAGTAAGTCAGTATTTGAGCATGTATGAAACTTAATAAACAAAGACAAAGTCCGGGGATGGGGTTTCCAGTGTGTTGGCGAAAGCTTTACAGAAGTTCCATTTTCCAGGAAATTTTGTCAGAACCGATTCTATCTTTTGATTTTTGGGCTTTGACAAAAAATCCACGATGCCGCACGAGAAATTGTCGAAGATCGAAAGACCATGCTGCAGAAACAGTGTTGGAAGATTCTCGAGATGTTTGTCGCCATCTGACTTTTTATTCCACAGGCTTTTTCGCGAAAAATGTATGTCTGCCACGTACTTTGCCAAGTCGCAACGCCACGATAAGTATCACTTTGATGGGGCATAGGGAATTGTCTTTCGATGACTTGCTGAATATTCCATCGTGAGCATGTAATTTGATAGTAGAACTTCCTTTCGCGGAGTAAAGTCCTCATTAATTCTCTACGGACCACACTCACCGCCCTGACCGCCAAGGAATAACTACTCGCGGTACCAACCCGTATTGGCACCATAGGAATTGGCGTTGATGACGTTTAGGCGACAGCGGCAACCCACATTGACATCACAAGATGAAATTCCTATCTTCGCATGCCCCAGGATTGTAATTATAAGATGCAAATAGCAAGTTAGATTCTTGAAAGTCCGTCTGCAAACTCCACGGCCGAATCCAGCAAATTAGCGTCGGTTCCCCTTCTTGAACATAGGCTGGCCAGTCCCTTGCCTCTCGCTCTCTCTTCGCTTTATGATGAACAGCCTGGAAAGCTGATAATCTGGCTCGGATCTTTTCCTAGAAATGTATATTTTAGCTAGATAGTCTCTGTCTTTTGGTTCAAGTTTTGTCTTCTTCCTCGAGCACGGTGAGAGAAAGAGTGGGAATATAAGTCTATCAAGATTATATTTCGTATCGTTATAGGAAACAATGATCTCAGCTTTAAGCCAGCATAGCTAGCAACAGAGTGAGGTGTTGCTGTTGATGGGGTCAACAGGGTGTGACTGGAAAGGGAAAGGCGAGGATTCTTGCAACTCACCCGAATTATAGTTTGATGTTCTTCCCACGATTCCTTATTCTTAAAGTGAGAATATAATACGACCTGGGATTCTTAATAAGTAGCCCAAGACCCAGTGATGTCGCCTCTTGGACAGTTTCAGCAGTATTGCCTTTGGTCAAAGGAGGAGCAAAGGGGCTCTTTCAATTTGCATTTTGGAAGGTTAAATGGGACGTGAAGCATAGATTGAGCATCCCCATTCTGGTTCAAGACAGTATCGCCTCGTTGTTGATTAATTAATAGCAGGTACTGAACATCTTGAAGAGGTGCGGCAAACGAGGTTAAGTTCGATTTTTCTGACAAAACGCAGCTTCCCCGTCTCTAGTGGGTATATTATTGTAGCATAAAATCACATTAGCAAGTATTGGTGGGATAGGACGGTAGAGAAATTGGTGGACTGTCGAATTTGGACCCCTAATTTCTGTGCAAAACAAGGTTTACTTTGAGAGGTCCTCCCAAGCACCATGAGCTTGAAAGCGGTTGGCCAGCTGAATTCGTGGTTTACAGACTTGGTTTGTGTACGATCAACACAGAATTTTTTAATGACTGAGGAGCCATGTGAGGTTTCCTTCATTCAAAGTCTCCTCGTTGCTTTTGTGAATAGTCTTGCCCTAACCTTGATTAAGGCCAATTTCTTGAAAATGAAAAGCGGACTTGTCTCATTTCTTTGAGTGCTAGATGACTTGAAAACTTATTAGCTCAAAGAGAATTGGACCTGCGTTCCCGAATTCATCGATTGCTGCACAGTACATCGTGGTTCTTTCCAACAAGATCAGCTTCAGTCCGAACCGTGAGGTCAATCGCTTTCTCGAAGACGAATTCATTACTGCTGTTTTGATTTCAAGATCCAGGGATCGAAATGGAGTAGAACTGCAGAGAAAGATTTGATGTGAAGATTTCCGTACTTCGTTCTCAGATCTTACCGGATCACTTGGAGTATCGGTCCTGGTACCCGATGGCCTAGAAATCGTTACATTTCCTCATCATGGTATGACCGGGCATTAGGCATGCGTAACTGTCTAATCTTACGTGGTCGCTCAAGGATTATCAGCCTCTTGGTCTGTCTCTGATCTCATGACCCCAAATGTATAAAGCATCTGGAGTATCTGTAGATGGACCATCTCTAAGTCTGGAGGCCGTGTATTGTGGTAAGGCAGCTGCCTGAGATCACTGTAGTATTTGATACCATGCACATGTTGGTGGGAATAGGGGTCGTCGGCGAATTTGGGGAATGGTCGAGAGTAAGAGTTGCTTAGTGTTAGTAGCAGTTGATGTATAGGTAGCTGAGGGTTCAGATATGAATTCAGAACCATGATGAATACACCGTCTCGACTGGAATTAGTGAATCAAAGCTAGAAAGGTTCACAAAGATCGATGACGCAGCAGACCAGGCGATAAGGAGTATCGATTTTTCCAAGCAGTCCAAGGGGTGTAATTCTTATGATAAAGCATGGACAGCAGATAGTATACGGCTCTGCTATTGAGTCCTCCATAGTATGCTAGTTATCTTCAAGTAGCTTAGGTCCAATACATTGAGGGGGGACAAATTAGCTTACAAAAGCCCTTTACGTATTTTCCGCCATCTGCTCCGCCTTCGAGGCCTCCCCTTCTCTCTCTGCTCTCCGCTTCTTCACCCATTCCCCAAGCCCTCGCCAAACTTCCTCCTTCTCATGCGGTCTCATGCCAGCCGCCAAGCCGCTCGTTGTAGTTGTAACAAACACCCTAGCACCACTCCATCTGTCCTCCCCCTTATTGACCACGCCCATGTTCTCCCCTTCGTCTTGCCAACCGTATTTGAACTGCTCCTTCGCGATATTCTTCTTATGCCTCACTCGCCAAATGCTTTCCCAAATCCCCTTGCCTACGATAGCCACAGCTTCAGGCTTCCACTTGGCGATTTTCTCTTCCAATATGGCCACCCCCTCGTCCATCTCCGCTTTACTCAACTCACTTGCGTCTTTGGTTGGCCGTGAGACAATATTGGTATGTCCTAGCGCGAACAATCTTGGTAGATCACGGTCTTCTTCTGGTCGGCAGAGGCGGGGAGTACAGCCAGAGCTGTTTGCCAGTTTCCAGAAGAGATTGGAAGGATGGCAGTAAGCGTGACCTTTTGTAGCAGTAAGGATACCAGGGTTGACCCCGATAAAGATGCAGATTAGGTTGGGGGCGAGAGAATCAACAAGATTGTTGACAAGGTGAGAATATTTGCTGGGCGGAGCGTAACCAGATGGGGAGCGCTTCTTTTTTCTAGGAGGAGACACAGAGAGAGGTAATTCGGCAGCCTGAAAGGGCTTACGCTTAAGATCACTTCTTGCAGGTTCTGTCTGCGAGCGCTGGTTAAGTGCTGAGGCTCGCGTGACGCATTTCTGGGGCGAGACCGTTGGCGTTTCGAGATGTTCAAATTGCTGCAAGACACCATTGAAGCTTGGTGGAGGCGGTGAGTGGTCGTCAGTTTGCGCACCGTTTGTCGCCATCTCCAGTACCATTGGCTTCTAAGACAAAGTACGTCACTCGATAAGGGCCATTTCGAGAACTCTCGAGGAATCACACTGGTCCAAATTCCCATGAACGCTCGCGGCCTTCCTCGTCGCTGCGCTTAGGTACCGCTCATCTTGCTGCTGGTTTCAGCACGCAAGGTAGCCAAGCATGGACAAAGCGAGTATTTAAGCTCATACAAAATAGAGTACCTTGATAGCAGCTTCGTACAGTACATGGAGGAATTAAGCGCGAAGAGTACCTAACGCGCACCTTAGCCCCCTCGGCTAAAATGTTGCAACCAGCTCCTTTAGGATTGGTAAATAGGCATCGGTTGAAATCACAAAGCCCTAGCTGGGTATTCATGTCAGGGATGCAAGAGCACCGCTCATAGAAACCACCAACTCTCGCTTACCCACATGTGATGTGTTATGAAATGTAAATATAAAAGTGGTTTTAAATGTTGATGTTCAATCCACATATCTATCACCATACCATTTCTAAGATAAACCGCAGCAGCAAAGCAAATAGTGGAATCAACCTTCCACTTTGACAATCCACTATACGCCATGGCTTCTTTATCGGACCCTTCAGAGGCGTCATTCGAACAGTTTACGAAGCTTTCAACAGAAATTCGACTCTAGCTCTGGCGTCTTGCGCTTCCTTTTGAGAGGAGAATCGTTCCCTCAGGCTCAGTCCCTCGGCTGGGTATTCCGCGATGACTTTTTCACCATCCATACTTGTCAGCCTCCAGCTATACTCCAAGTCAACGTGGAAGCGCGATAGTCTAAGGCTCAACAAGCTCTGCTTTCCTACCGCTAATCCAACGAAAGTGGATGTATACTTTAGCCCGTTGGACTTCATATACTTGTCGTCGAATACCTCCCGTTTCGATGACTGGTCGCACGTGTGCCGAAGAGCATGTCCCCAGCCGGGGGTTGATAATGCAACCTTCGCGTGCTACTATCTAAACTCATTGCGTCTTTACCGAGAGAGCAGTCGGACTCAATCCGCAATCTTGCGATTGATCTGCCTTACGGGAGCAGCTTCACTATACTTCATAGGCTCATGAGACGATCCAGAAATTCAAAGGATTGAAGCGTTTCTTCGTTGTGCTCATTGTAGGACGAACCTATGAAAAAGGCGACGTCTTTACTCATCCGCCGGTGGACGAACAGAGTGAGTGTTTCCATATGGAATTGAGGATGCAGACGGCTTTTAAACATGGCTGGAGGGATCATGAGCATAATAGGTCAGAGTGCCACGTCGTGTTTCTAGGCAGGGAAAACTAATTGGGGCGATGAGTGATCTCAAAGGTACACCTAAGTACATCTAGAGCCGCGGCAATTGAGCTTTGACTAGATTATTGGGTCAGATTTTCCTGGATAATTCCAACGTCTGTTCTCACCACTGGCCTCGGCCTGCGAAATTTTACTTGGAAATTGCTGCTAGGTTACCTTTAGAAATAGTCAATCCCTAAAGCCTGCGTAGCTTAAGGATGCGGGTGGTAGATGTGTCTCTGAACTCCCATCTAATAGTGAATTCAGCATTAGCCGGGTGGACCTCTGAATGTATGGCCGTCAGTGTCATTCGCAGAAAAGCTCGTGGGTTTCAGAGGTTGAGAAGATGTAATGTGATGCTGGTTGTTTAGACATTGCGCTGGACGCCACCTCAAGTAGCCCCAAATACTCCTATGGCCCCAGCCGTACTCATCACACTTTGTGCTTGACGGGATCAAAGACAGCGAAATATGCTATTGGATGAGCTTACCATCAATTACTGACGCAGACGCAGCAAATTTTGAGGTTGGCCTAGTTGCAGTAAAAGCCTTGACAGCTCAGGATAGCTCTTTCCGTCGTAAGACAGATGGCGGTCAAGAAGCTATTATGGCATGTTAAGGGCTTGAAATGTGTTGGGCTGTCTGGCGATGACCCGAATTATGAGTCGTGAGATAACAATCATGTCATTCAGGCTGAACCACCCCTTAGTCAAATCATTTAGGAATGGACAGCATCAAATCTTACCTTGAACCTTCCTCTCCTCTCCCTCATCCTCTTCACCTTCTCCTTATCCTCCTCGAACTTTCTGACCAATTCCCCAGCCCTCGCTTTTCGCTTCTCCCTGGTCTGGAACCTATAAAAGTCCTCTAAGCCCTTCTGCTTTTGTTTCTGCTTTTCGGCTTGCTCCTGTGCAACATCCTGCCTTGCTGGACCTGTCCTCCCACCCCTCGTGACTGTAATAAAACCATCCTTATCTGGCTCTTGCCTTTGTTTCGCTTGCAACCGTGCTTGGGCGGCTTCTTGGGCAGCGAAGGCTGTCATATACGTATTTACTGACTCGAGCAACTGTGTTTTGTCGGGATAGCGAAGCTTATGGTGGTTTATATATCCTGTTCCAGGTCAGTAAAATTGCTTGACTTGGCAACTTGGGCGTTGGATCCGCACTTGCATAGCCCAGAGGAGGTAGCGTTCCATCCAACTTGTCGCCCCAGACCAGCTCTCTGCGCTCCTTCCGTAGCTTCTTGATGGCCCTGAGGCACGCTTCCATGCTTGCTCTATCAACAAACACAACAACGGCCGTGTGTCCGTTACTCTGCAATTCTCTGTCCCAGGTAAGTGGCAGGGTTGCGCCCTCTAAATGTTTGATAATTCCTCCTTCAGCGCCTCGTTTTCTCTTTTTACCCTTCTCCTCAGTCTGTCGCTTAACGATCGCCGCATTGTCGGCAATGGTTTCTTTTCTTTTCCTACCTTCGAATTGCACATCTTCGATTCTACCATTGGGGAGATCTAGCTGAAGCGACAATAGATGCTTTATATGCAGTTCGCTGGAATCAAAGGGAACATTAACGAGAAAGAGTGAGCGCGAAGCAGTTACTGTAGGAATCCTGGGCTGGTGGGGTGCAAGATAAATGTAGTGTGTTGCAGCGACGGGAAAGGAGGGTAGAGCGGGGAGCGAGAGAGGGAGAATGATATAGCCTGATATCTGCAGTGGAGTCGAATGCAGTGAAGACATGTTTTGGGTCTGCAAACCACAAATCAATCTGCTACTGTTGTTCATGTATCGGTAGAGGTTTCTTGAGGTCCGACTTTGTTAGCCGAGGCGCTTACGCGACCCTGCGCTGTACGCCCCCTTTTGGCTCTAAGGTATCATTACAAATATATTGGAATAGGGTAGGTATCATCTAAAGTTCTCTAACTTCCAATCATCTATTCCATCCTCATACTGCACTTCGCTCTTTTCGTATACGTTTTCTCAAGAGGTATCTACCAATGCACTGATTGGCGGTCGTTTGTCAAGTTGATTCGTGATCTTACTCGTGTTTGATTGCATCAGGCTCGACACAAATTTATGAGTGGAAGAGCCTCCCTCCAGAAAATGCCTACTATTGTAAGATTCTGTAGACCAGAGGAAGATACCAATGCTTCCGAATCCGCCTTTTTCCTCAAGGATTTCGTTAGCGATCCACATTTATGCAAGACCGCAGCAATGGAGCTTAGAGTAGGATGCAATCTACCTAACGGCCACCAGCCCAGCGCATGATCTCTGAGAACACAATCCATCTCAATCTGATAAGCAGCAAGCAGAATTTCTCCGAAGCTGGAGACGTCTGTTGGCCTTCCATACGGATCCAGCTGCTCTCCCGGAAGTGTTCCTGGCTCAAAGGCCTGCATCATTACGACAGCAACGACGCATGTACCTCGCTTAGAATTGAGTCTGTTAGCGACCCATAGGTTGCCTATTTTACTTACCATGAACGTATTTAATGTGTGTCTTCTTCCATGGTATGTCGTGCTGCGTGGGAATCGCATTTGGAGCGAGGAACTCGATTGGGTTATGCACGTGTACCCGTGCGTCTGTCTCTTAAAGAGCGCGGCCAGCGTCCGAGCAATCTTCGGACTTGAAACCCATTCCGGTCCAGTCCAGCCCGCTAGTGGAGCGATCAAGGTAATGTCCCATGGCAGTCTTGCTCTCCGCCACAAGGACTATCAGAATAAGGACCTAGGCGAGGAATCCGATCAGACGGTCGATGCGAGGTGCGTGGTTCATACTCTTCTTGGTCTCTGTTAATGAACAGCTGCGTGACGTACTCGTCACGCATCGAGTGTGACAAGCGCTGAACATATGAGCCTGCAACCTTCTGTTGCGGCTATGAGATTTGTACTAGAACTTCAGGCGCGCAGTGACGGTTGGTCCGAAACCACAATAATGCGACTCGCGACGGCATAAGTATGACCACGTGGAGACAGGTCTAAAACGAACGAGTCATTGGTGGCTTCTTCCGAGAACATTAGGGGTTAAATCTGATGAAATGCAACGAGTCACTAATCATATCTGAACCCAACGTACTGCGGACGTTAGCATTTCGCTTTCTCATAAAGGAGCGCAAAGAATAAGGAAGTCGGTATGAGGTCAATGGATGACGAATCAAAGTCTTGTTCTGGACCATTAATTTGACAAATAAATATTGACCGTGTTGAGCCTCGTAGCGCAGATTTGGTCAACGATATCGCCTTACTAACAGCCAGCTCTCCCTTTGATCATGCGTAACTATGCTCGTCGCTGATAGACTTTTCGAACTTGTACGTCATGTGATGCGACTGCGCGCAAATCCATAGCGGGAAATAGCTTATCGAATATCGAGGTCACAAATTCGAAAGAATACTAAAAGAAAAAAGACTACAGACATGAGAGCCGAGAAAGGTAGTAGCGATGTACTGTAGAATATGGAAACCCAAGCCACCAAAAAGCGGGAGAGCAAGGGAAGTAGGTATCTACAGCACATCTGGAGGTGGCAGGCCTGATACCTTCTAGTGTGCTTCTCTGTGATAAGCATGATCCCGGATCAGCTGAGTTTAAGTCTCAGTTCAACGAACAACCATGCAGGAACTCCGTGTAGCTGTCAGGCTTGTACATTATGTATTCGAGGTGTGGACACATCGATGGACCTGGAATAGTCAGATGTCGAATCAGCATGAGTTTTCACCTTCGACTTTGTGCTGGTGAATTTGTAATTCTTATTTCTGGGACGACGCTCGTTACAGCAGATCTGGTATTATTAGCTTCTAAGCAACAAATCTACACGATAGAAGATCGTGGGTCATTCCATGGAAGACCCGGACAGCTGTGGCAGAAAGATCGTGGGTGGAAGTCCCTCCACGCAGAACAACAAAAGCACAGGCCACAATGCAAATGTCGAGTTAGCGACATGGTATGAGTGTAGGAGATAAGGTAAGGTAATGTAGCTTTGATGGCTGATGGAGAGGATCAGAGATTCCATGTCGCCCTCTGGGAAGGTGTTCAGTGAGGGAATAGAAAGTAGATACATTATTATTCTTCAATTCTGCCAATCTTTCCTGGAAGAAGTTAAGGTACTGATTGGCTGTGCGGCTGAGCGCGGGTTTACCTTAGCCGCATTGGCTGATGACTACTGTCGGTCTGTCAGGCTCACTGCGAACTCACCCCACATCACCCTCTTTTTATGATGCTTTCCAAGTGAACTTGACCGCAATAGAAACCGACGAGTCTGGGCAGCCTCGCGCAAAGATGCAGTTCTTCGATCGGTGTCGGAGAAGTCGCCTGCTTTGAGCGATTTGCTGTGACTCTACCTTAATAGTACTCGTACAGAAAATAAGACCTCTACTGTCGTACCTTTACTCATTTGATTGCGAGTAAATCTTATGTACAACTACCGTACTTCATGATGACGCTCCACAGAACGTCACTGGCGCTATAGTATGTACCTACTCATCAATCAACAATCAAGAAGATGACATTTTTACGATTTCACGAGTTCACCCTAGAAGGTTGCCTAGGTACGGTACCTAGGTACCTACCTTAACTAGCCTAGGTACTTTACGGTATCATGTATTCCGTAATCCCTAGCGCATGTTCTATGGAACTCAAGAAATCTACCTTATCCTTCACCTTTCGGGGTGCAGGACCCAAACCTGCATCTTTGTGGCCTGACAGTTTAAATTATCATTCTCGGACGATGTGCACCTTGGTGCTCTCGAGTGAATGGAATACGCAAGTACAGTGGAGGTTTTGTTGGTTCCTTTGGCGTGATCTTCCGTCGCGGACACATATCGTGCTCGATTAATATTATTATTATCGTCAAGGTTGTGGGTCACGGGAGCAATCGCTTAACTGCGCCTCGATAGCTTAAACGTCCAACCGATTGCTCACCAAAGATAGATACCTTGCACAACCTGGTAGGCTTCACCAGGCTGCAAGTCACTTTACTGCTTTCTATTCTAATCGAGAAAGCCTTGGCCCCATGGATGACCCGTTCGGTCACTAAGACTGTGCTCCTACAGTTCTTACCCGTCCTGCTGCGCCCAAACGGGGAATATCTGACCCTCCTTCATGGGCTTCTTCCGGGTCCCCGGTTCAGCACCGACGCTCGGGAGCCTCATCTTGCCAATCGCTGTATCTCTGGCTCCGACAGTCTGTCATCGCATCCTGCATCACATGGCAGGATAGCCAGTTACGCCATGCCGTTGAGACCTGTAAGGCCCAGCGCCGTGGCTTTATCCGTACGGCCCATGTCTAGTCACCACTCAGCTTGCCGATGGCGTACAGCCTCAAATGCTGAGTGGGTCATCCCACTCAAGATCGAGTCATCCCAGCAACCCTAACCCCATTGCTCGGTAGAGCCTCGGTCGAATCCGTCAACGACCTCGCATGTTTTCTTGGCTACCATGTATTAGCATTCTTTCGTCCTGCAGTGCCTCATCTTTCTGCGTGTATCATGGTCATCCCATAAAGGTTGCCTAGTCATAGATGCCTGGCACGCCCTACTTTCATGGTGCATATCTTCTATACCGTATGTCAATTCCGCTATATGTTACACAAGCCCAGGGTCTCGAGTATATATCTGTAGTCCTTTCGCCACGTGCAGTTTCTGTGTCATTCACACTGTGTGTCATCGCAGGCTTCCTTTTAATATCATTTCTCTGTCAAGTCGTTCGCTTTTCTGTTGCCACATATCTAGCCAACATTGTCTATACCTTAACAATCTAATTGTGCAATTTGCCTCTGCTTGCTACTTGATTCGATCACATATCAACTATCCAACTATCGCCACCAACATGTGTATTAGAGTTGTCGAACGTTATGCGGTCTGCCGTTGCGTCTATTACAGTCACGCCATTGACGCTTGTCCCGCCTATGGACGTCGAGATCATGCTGTGAGAACAAAGGAAGTTCTCGTAGGCTACACATGCTCCCGGCACTCCACGACCAGCTCGCAACCTTCGACATCGCAGCCTCGCTTCCCGGACTCGGGCTACTCAAGCGGGAGTTACAGTCGCAACTATACATCAAGCTCCCGTCGATGACAAGAACAGGACTCTAGTCCCGGGCGGCGGGTCAGGGACTCCAGGAGGAATGATGGAGCTACCAGCCAGACTGGCAGCGAGGACAGAAGATGGCATTTCGCCATGAGGATATCGGCAAACGTTTTCCTGGGTCCGTGTGCCCTGCCTTGAACGGAGCATTTATTTTGGAGCGACTATTCCCATCCTCAGCTTCTTCGAATTGCGCGTTTCCTATGGAGAGCCCGTGGAGCAGCGCTCCACGGGCATTGTACGATGAACATTTGAATGAGCCTACGAACGACGTCACTCTTTACGGATTCTATAGTTCTTGCCTTCTGGATGGGTCGCGCCATTGTCGTGGCGTCACAAGACTGCGCCAAATGGCATCACTGGGGAGGACTACATGGGCTGGGCACCATCAGGGGGAATTACTTAATTGACAATACGAATGGAAAGACAGTTATGCAGGCAAGGACTGAATAACGAGGCAGTGTATTCTTGAGCACACGCATTGGTTTGGAGTCATCTGAGCATTTTCCCAGGGTTTTATGTCTGTATTCTATTTGGTGGGGTTTTCTTTTTTGACTCATTAGTCCTTCCGCCCCCAGAACCCACTGCGTGGATGATGGTGTACGAGTATGAGGCGTTTTGATTTCAATAGTGAGCGGGCGAACACGACGATTTTCCCTCATAGTTGCCAGGCAGCAACAACGTCTGGAACGTTGAGGGAGCGAGCATGCAGGCAACGGCTTCGCAATGGCTGGTCCAATTCCCAGGCAGCGCCTGTGGTAAAGTGGCTGGACCACCTGTAACTATCATGACTTCTTAGAGATACCTAGACCTCACGGTCATAAATCAATGGCATAATCACATATAAAAAGCTCCTATGAATGGTTTGTCAATCTTACTGAGGTACCTCGACAAACGTACGTCATTGTCAAGATAACAGCCGTAAGGCGATGAGGCGTCGCGGTTGACTCGCATCAATTATCAATCATGTGAGGAGGGAATTATCAGGCAGACGAATTCGAAATTCGCTCAAATTCAACCCAACTTGTGCTCCAACTATTCTAACGCGAAGCAGTACCCCCACCGTCTATGATTAACCACTGGCAGGTCTTCATTCCTTCTTCCTTACCGCAAAGTGACATCTCTACCACATGCAACAACCTCCCAGTCATAACCCACCGAATGACACCAACTTGGCATCCTACAAAGGTGATGCCGTTTCAGAAAGACCAAGGCAGACCTCACAGCTGCCTCGCAACCCAGGATTCCACGATTTCAACAAGGCAACGCCAGTCAACGGTGACCTGTACGAACTTGGAACCATTTGAGAACGGCTTTCGCAATCATGCAGTGCAAGCGGTCGGGCGTTCATTACTTGAATATCGACCACACTGTACAAAATAGTTGATAGAAACCACGAGCTAGACACCGGCTCTTTGGAGGCAAAAGTGGTTTACCTCCAGAGATCCACAAAGTGTCTAAGATACCGCAAATCCGGATTAGGTATTTCCAGAACTCCACTTGACAAAAGCCTGTAACTCGAAAGCCAGAAAACGTCAAGTCGTGATCAATTCAGGCAACTGCTTATTTGGAAATGGATCAAAGCGGTCGAACAAAAAAACAGAAACCCCAACAGAAATTATCCCGGCAGCTTTTTCAACCTCGCCCTCGTCTCACCCCACAAGAACCGTCATAAAGCCAGCAGTCGCCCTCTATCCACTCGGAAGTTCCACACTCATCCCACAAGCAATGACACGAAACAGGATGGCCTATCCCTGCTAAGCCATTCCACCAAACGTCAGGTCACAAGGGAACAGTCTTAGGACAGCACACTTCCAGCCTGGACAGAAATTCGTAATCTTTAATACACGAACAACGCCCTTATAAGCGGAAAAGAATTCACTCAATCGAAATCGCCGTACCTGGGTCACTCCAACTTTTTCTGACTGTCACCTCTTAACAGAGTAACACGAGCGAGTGATTCGTCCTGCACCGAAACGCCCGCAGCGTAAGCAACCACCAGGCTGACCCTCCTTCCCCCCCCCGCCCCTTTGATATATGAAACCGCTTTCGCCTACCAGCACCTAATATGCAAAACTGCGTAACATCAAGGCGAGGCAAATACCGAGAAACGCCCTGGAAGAGGGGCATGAAATACGAACTGTCATCTTACAGCCGTCATCTATCAATTTGCAACGGTCATACGGGCACTTCGGGAAGCGGGTCTTCATACGAGCCGTGCCTTTCAGGTTCCCGTGAACAAAGAGTAAGGTTCCTCATTGTCGTCGAGATGGAAAAGAAACACTGACTGCACATAATACCATCAGGCTGGAAATGTTTGCGCCCAGAAGTCAAAGAGTCATGTCGATCGTTATATGCTTACGCCACCAACCCTTCCTCGACAAATCCCACGTCATTCCCGTTAGATGATTTCTTCGCCTCTTCCACCAAGCCTTACCTCAGGACCCGATCAGACTTTCAAGCTCCAGTGCACTGAGCGTGCTTCTCCTCTTTCCTCTTCTCCCATTCCCTATCTGCGCCTTCACGGCACCATGATCTTCTACCATCTTATCACTCTTCCTCTTCCTTTGCCCTCGTACGTCTTCGGCTTCGGTTTGTACTAGAGCAAGTTTCTGCTGTATTGTATGAGGAGAGATACGAACATGTTTTGGAATGCGGGAGGTAGGTTTCGAGTTGCTGGATGTGGATGAGGGCTTGGTAGGTTCTGAGGGGACGGAGCGCTTGTATGGAGAGGTGGAATGCCGGGCATTGGCGCTTGTCGGTGCGAGGACCCTGCTTGTTGGGAGGAGGTCAACCTCATGGTCGATGCTTAAGGACTCGTCGCTAAAATCTAGCCTTGGAGTTGAGTCAAGATTTTCGGGTATTTCCTCGAGGGCAACCGAACTATCCAGGTCGTCTACCTCGTCTTCCTCCTTCAGGCACGACTCCTCTTGAAGGCCTGTCGGCGCAAGCATGCCTGGGTCGAGTTCCAAGCCTTTGGTTAGATCGTCTAGATTGATCGTGTCGCCTGTGGCCACCATTCTCTTTCTCCATCCGTCCATCAGCGCTACAGCTTCCCGCCAGCGCGCTTCCATCTTCTCCCAACCCTCTCTTAGCCTGACTATCTCCTCTTCCCTAATTTCCACCTCTTCAAGAGGTACGAAGTTCGGACTCGTTAACAATCCTCGCAGATGCTCGAGGACCTCGTCGGTGCTAGTTGCCAAGGACTCGTAGGATGGTGGCGCAACCAACGATGCATTTCCATATTCCATATCACCCGATGCTCCAGAGCCGGAGGCTGAGGGTGATGGGAGGCCTTGTAAGCTTCGCAACGTCGCCAATGTGTTTCTTACAAGCCCTATCAGCGCATCGTTCTCGTCGCTCAGTCCTTGGCTCAGCTGCGTCAAGAATTCCGTCGTTTCTTGCTTTAGCGAGTATTCCGGATTTTCCAAATCCGCTCCGTACTCGGGATCTCTGCTTCCTTGTTGCGCTTTATTCATACCTGGATTTACTACTACTACGCCAACCTGCCCTCCATTTCCATCCCTCCCTCTTCGTCCTTCAAGGTGCCTTTTAAGTCTTGTGATCTCTCCGTCTCTCCGCCGTATGTCAGCCGCACATTGCCCTCTAATCTGCACGACAGTTCCTTTCAATCTTGTCATTTCCTCTCTCAATGCTCTGGTCCTTGTTTCTGCCGTTCTGAGCGTTGCTCGTGCGGCGCGTTCTTGGGCGCCTGTCAGTGCTAACTGTCGATCTAGATCTGCATTGCGGGCTTCCAGGCGCGAGATTTTTTGAGTTTGCTCTGCTGAGGATGTCCGTAGAGTCTGGAGGTTCTGAGAGAGGCTTGAAAGGGTGTCGGCTTCGCGCTGATACCAGCAGCATGTCAGCTGCATGCTATTCTCATATAGGCAATATATCCAACTTTAGATCTAGCATACATCACGTCTTAGAACCAAATCGTGCACAAGGTTCATCACCTTGGCCATTGTCGCATCCACCCCTCCTTCTGCTTTGGCCGGAACAGCGAACTCGATAGATGTACCATTGCGCAACAGTCCGCGTGATAATAGTAGGTTGTTGATATATGCAGAGGCCGTTCGAAGACTCTGAGTGTCCATTGTATCAATGTGGTTGGGAGAGGAATTGAAATGTGTTGCGCAGGACGGAATGTTTGGAGTAAACAAAGATGTAGAAACGGCAGTTCGAATCGAGCTGCCATTTTGATCCTCGCGGCGCGTTTGGCCGGAACCCGCCCAGATCGTCACTACAAACTTTCTATAACACCAACACATGAAGGAACATCAATACCCTCAATCCAGGTTATGGATTAGGCTACACTCAATTAACTCTTCTACTTCTAATCATGTCTGGCTGGTCAGTGCCTCTCTCCTCGAGCCCACCCTCGACGCCTGGCTCCAAGGGCTCTCGTCTACCCCGTGCGAGCGACTACGATGGTGCAAATGAGAGCTTCGCCTCTAACCCCTCTACTACACCTGCCGGCCCTCCTCCCTCTGCTCGATCTTTCACACCTGCAGATCCGCCTCCATCGAGTATATTCGGTAGCTCACAGCTAGGTTCTGGCAAGACGCTCTTCAAATCAAAATCACCTCTTACGTCGACAACGAGCTCACGTCGTATCAGTAACAGCCCAATGTTCAAATCTGGACGCTCTAATCTCGGTAATGGTAAGCTTTCCAAAGCCAAGTCACCGGCAGTAGTACGACAAGCAGCTCGGCGGACGCAGGGTTTCCAAATGCCGAGCAGCAGTCCCTTTTCGACAATGACCGATAACAATGAGCAAGATTATCTATCTGAAGGGGAGGAGGATTTAGCAGAGTATAGCGATGATCTAGCAGACGGAAGTATGGGGGTAGACTCAGATGCAGAAAATCGGCCCCTCGAGGGGGATTCCTCTACAAGACCACAGCCCATTGGATCAATTGCCAACGGTTCAGCAATCGATTGGGCCCAGCTGGGTTCTTCGGTGGTTGAGGGAACACCAAGAGGCATCAAAAGATCACGGGGAGGTGCCACCATATCTCATGGATCACCCCATCACCATTCAAAAGAAGTTATGCCAAAGAGAGATTCCGCTATTCCAAGCATTGCCAAGAATATGGCCACACAATTAGGCGTCTCCAGGCTGAATGACCCACCTGATTTGATCTTGAGGACGGACGATCTGGTGAGCCAGCTTTACATCTCGGACGCTGTTCCTGGAGGGCAGGAGATGGTTTTGGAATCTGCGCTTCCTGCCACCACAGAAGAGCTCAATAAGCTTTGGAACTCTTGTCTCGGCCGCGGATCCAGAGGCGCTCAGGAAGAAGATGTTATCATTGGCATTGGGCCAAATGAAGATGCGCCATCTCTACAGAAAGCAATTTTCCTTAGCTCTTTACTACTACCGCTCCATCACCCTCCCGCAGCAAAGGGAAAGCAGGCTTTCGCGGCATCCACGACGAATCAGAATTCTTCTGTCTCCAGCTCCCTTTACGCATCCCGGATACCACAAAGACCAACATCGTTCTCCAAAGTGCTCCTTGACTGGCTAGAGGAACACCACAACCCGTACCGAACAGCCATGGTTGACCTTCAAACATTCCAACCTAACCCTACCGCCCATCTAAATTTCTGGGATGTTGTTTTCTCCTCGACCTTGCGCGGTAAAGTTTCTGAAGTAATCAGGGTTTTACAGAAGTCGGACTTTCAGTGTGCGAGATCGGCAAGGGAAGACGGACAAGGCAGGGATGGATATCAGGGCACGCAGTTGGGGAACATCAAGAGAGTTATAATTCGAGCAATTCAGGTGTTGGAGCTGTGCCCAAGCTTGCAAGATGGGAATTGGGATGTAACTAGAAACGACTGGCTCATATTCCGGAAGCGCGTCGAGCAAGCCATGGCTGACTTGGCTACGTTTGCGGAAGGTCGAGATCGAGATCTAGAACCTGCGCAATCCACTTTCGAAGCACCTAATTTCGGAATTCGAAATTCATCGGCAAGTCTAAGTCAATCTGCGCGTCGAGCTGAAAGTCAGGTGCCTTGGTCAATCTATCAGAATCTCAAAGCCTTGTATGGGATCTTGCTTGGAGGAAACACTGAAATCGTAGCCTCCGCTCAAGACTGGGTTGAGGCGACTATAGGATTGACGGCTTGGTGGGATGGCGATGATGATGACGACGAGGTTGCTGTTGGGAGTCTAGCAATGACTCGACGTTCTCTCCGACATACACATTCAAGAGGCGGAAGATTGGTCGATCTCAATCCTACTGCGGCGTATTCGCGTCGACTTGCGTTGTCGTTCGAGCGCGCTACAGACGAATCGGATGATGACTTGTTTCAGATCAACTCTGCCAACTCTGTCGAAGTTGGCCTGGCGTCAGTATTTGAAGGCAATGTCGAAGGGGTTATAAGCCTGCTAAGAGGATGGTCTCTTCCTGTCGCGTCCGCAGTGGTAGAGATTGCGAGTCTAGGAGGCTGGTTCGAGTCTTCCCTTGCTGGAATGCAAAATGGTTTTGATGAGAGCGATCTCTTGGTACTCAGCAGCTATGGGCACAGAGGGCAAGGGATAAGTAGGGACGGGATAATGGCGGAATACGCAGATCGGCTCTTTGAACAGGATGAAATCAAAGCGCCCCACCCAAAGAATTCAAGAGAAGGCTGGGAATTATCCATACAAGTCTTGGCTCGACTCGAAGACCGCAGCATGGCCGACAAGAAAGTTGTCCATCTATTAAGTCAACTCCCTCTAGTATCCGACCTGCGTGTTGACAAAATCCTCGACATTTGCCAGGATTTCGGCATGGACCGCGAAGCCCGTACCATTGCAGAAGTACATTCAAACCCCATGTTTCCTCGAGACAGCTGCTAACTCTCCGCAGCGCTATGCCGACTCCATCGCCGAATCTTCCGACCGATATGGCACAGCCTTAATCTACTACGCCCGCGCCCACCGCTCCAGAAAAGTTAAAGACGTCCTCAATCTTCTGATCTCACTCTCCCTAGTCCAATCACTTGCCTTTCCCCCCCTTTCGAGCATAGACTCAAATCTTCACGCCCTAGCCTTCGAGCCTCGGAAAAGCTTGGAGCAGATTGCTGATCTGGACCCGCATGCTGCGGAGATGCTGCATAAGTATCTTACGGGATATGCTACTCTAAGACGGTTTTACGATTTAAGAGATGAGGAGGTAAATTTAAAGGAGGGAGAGAAGCCAAAGCTGCGACCTATAGCGAGGACGAAAGCCGCAGGGGATTGTCTGTTGGCTGTGATTAACAGCGCGGCGGATAACATCCACGGCGGCCTTTATGACGAATCGAGGGGCTCGATCGTGCAGGTTGACGGGCTGCTAACTCTGCTTGGTGAAGCCCTCATCTTTGTTGACCGTAAGTCTCCTTTCCTTTCATTTCCCCCAAACCAAGTCTTATACCCTTTTTAACTAACCCCCACCAAACAGAACCAACGCCCCTCCTCACCCACCCCCAACTCTTCGCCCTCTTAAAAGCAATCGAAGACCTCCAGACTGTCACCCCCCGCATCTACCAAGAATGCGAATCCTGCCTCCGCTCCACCCTCGTGTCCTACCACGGGCAAGCCGCCCCGCCCTCGCCAAGGGAGCTGCTGAAGAAGAGCATCAGCAACCTAACCAGCAGCAGCGGCTTTTCGCTCGTAGGCAGCTCAATGTTGGAAGAATCGGAAGTGAGCAGTAACATGGGCCGGCGACGGAGTAGTAGTGGTGGTGGTGTATTGGACGCGAAGAGAGGCTGGGATTGGCGCAAGGGGCTCAAGCGCGAGGCGAAGGGGGAGGATTTGTTGAGGATTTTGAGGCTGGGGTTGGCGAGGGATGTCGCGAGGGTATGGATTGGCGGGGATGGGCTGTAAGAGTTGTTGCTGCGTGGGGCCTCAGGAGAAGGGGGATAGATACATGGATTTGGGGGAAAGGGCGGAGAGGGAGTCATAGATACCCGGGAATGGAGACAAGGTTACATGGCCGGGTGTATTCTGCCAGCGATTTTGTCACTGTACTCAATATGTACAACAGGCCACGGCCATGGCCACAGCAATCGAATTTGACTGTATGATAAGTCACTCCAGCCCTGTATGCAACCTCGCCCTCAAAATCCTCGTTAAGAACTCCATCCATTCCCTCCGCCCTACCGCTCCTCCTCACCACCCCCCATCCCCCTCATCCACCCACCCACATACTCGCACCAGCCACCACAACAACAACCCTCCCGCCAACCCAAAACCCCCCGATCCTCGCACTCAGTTTCCTCTCCCTATCCAGCCCCATCTCCCTATCCCCAACTCCCTCATTGACTTTTACCGCCCTTCATCATTCCATCTCTCTCCAACTTTCTCCTGTTTCCGGGTTTTTCAGGATCGTGAGTGGCGCTGGGTGGGGGGGGACTCGTTTGGTTGAAGGTTTTTTCCGGGCGCAGTTTGAAAAGCGTGCTGTGATTTTTAATTTAAAATATCCAGCGCGGATTTCAGAGTTGCGTTTCTGGTGGTCCTTGTTTTGATTCACGTTTCGTTTTCTTGTCTGCTTTCGCACAATGTTCTGTTAGCCGCATTGGTCTTTCTTGGCTCGAGTACTG
>JAABVA010000286.1_pt1 | contig 66449 bp, 58 predicted proteins | sample 5560331 | NCBI WGS metagenome assembly JAABVA01 (sample SAMN12812661, study PRJNA571458) | rock metagenome | isolation source: Antarctica rocks | place: Antarctica: Victoria Land, Mt New Zealand sud | collected 2016-01-07
TGAAAATGACTTTCTGCAACAGTGTTAACGTTATATCATTGAATAATTGCAGTAAAAGACAGTCTTCATCGGCGGTTTGAGAACTCGAGGGACCGGCCCGAGAGAAGTGGTTTGACCCAGCAGGCCCCTAAGCTCCCAAGGTCAGTCTAGTATAACCCTGGGCTCTCAGGGTCTTCAGGGTTAAGCATTTTATTTATGGATCGGTCTTCGCTACCAGAGCCAGAGCTTCCAGTTCCTCCTCGATGATGATAAACTCCGATGTATTCTCCAACTCATGCTGCGTCGCCGCCGGTAAAGACTGCCACAGCTCAGGATTGCGAGACAGAGTCATTCCACGAAAGGCATCACTGACACTGCTGCGCAGCTCTCCGCCAAAGCGGCTACCTTGACCGTCGGCTCCGCTATTAATTGGTGCGTAGGAGTCAGCATAAGTACGCTCATCTCTGTGCCCACCATACTTCATCCTCTGAGCCGTCGAATAGAGCTTGTCTTCACTATGAATCAGCCCAAGAAAGGAAACCGGATTAATCAGAGATACGATGGCAACATACCAATGAGGTACAGACCCTCTGCTCTAAAGTCATGAATGGTGGGAGGATGAAGATATCCTGCGCAAAGGCCCAGTGCTCTCAGACGCTTGCTGAATGTGCTGGCCTTTTCCATCTGCCCGATGGATATCGCTTGGAAAAAAGGTTTGTCATGAACTCTGTCACTCTGCTGAAGACAATACATCTCATCCTTCGAAGGTTCGATCGCAAGGAGTTCTTCCATAGTACTATAGTCTTTGAATGCGTTGTCTGCGATGGCTCTGGCGAGCAATGTGAGCACTGGAGTGCACATAAGTCGTCCAGGCTGTAAGCCCTGGTGCACGAAGTGTTCTGGCCTGTTCATGTCAAACCAGTCAGTAGAATAAAGGCGTGCGACTCTGATCTCGTGGACTGTTTATGATCAACCTTTTCTCCGACGTCCGTGTCATGTACTTTGCATCTCGCACGACTTGTATAGCGAACTCTGCTTTTCCGTGTTCGTTTCGAAAGACTCCAAAGGTCATATCCTATTGAAGACGATCTGAGTTCATGGTGTTCGTCGTTTGAGGGTCATCTCACTCCGAAGAGCGTACTTACCGAGTAATAGAGGCCTCGACCAGAACCTGCGCGGCAGCTGGACTCTATATACTCACCCACCCTGGCTGAACTGAAGACATCGAGCTGGATCTTTGCCCACGTATCCACTCTTATTCGTGGCTTACCATGTGTGTGCCAGTCCTTCTCCCAGAGCTGCGTTCCCAAATGGAGGAAGTGGTTCGTCGTACCAAAGCTTCTCAATCGCTTTCTGAGAGGAACGCCGACCACTTTTGCAAAGGGATCCTGTATGAACTGTAGCAACATTAGGCTCCTCGATGATTAGAGCAAAGGGATCAAAGAACACCACTGTGTACCAACATTTTTGATAGAAGCTACCGTGGAGGGAGGTATAGGTGCATTGTGCCTCCGCCAGCCGGCCGTGAACTCCCTCCAGTACTGAAGGACGGTTCTGGCGCCTGGCCTAGAATCGCCATGGGCGCCATCAATCCCGTACGCCATTATCCTCGTACAATCCTGCAGTGTCTGCATATCGTATGGGTCGGCGCCCGGATGTTCTTGAGCATATCTGTTTGCCGTAGGAATGAGTGTCAGATAAGAGAGCTTCTAGCCAGAAGTGCAGGAGCCTTTCGCACGGGCTCGCTGCTGGAAGGTTTTGGCGGACTTCTTCTGCGGCATTGTCAATCTTGAAAGGACGAAAAGAAGGTAAGGTGAAGCAGAAGACAGAGGAAGGGAGATATTTAGTGGAGATATGGTCTCGAAGACGTGTTGTTAAGACAATTTGGACAAAGCGATGGCATCAAGGGTAAATTGGGTAGGAAGAAGAAAGCAGAAAGAAGGTGGGCATCAGCAGAGGCACTACATGGCGAGGAAGGAGTAGATAGCTGTGCCAACGCGGTGTGGAGGACATAACTTTTTTCCACTGCAAACTGAGATAGCACATGGGGAGCAAGGGTAGAAAACCATGTGTGCAGGAGAAATTCAGAGAATTGCGTGGATGTTCTGCTCTGACAGTCACAGGAACGCGAACGGGTGATCGTGTAAATGTTCCACCCACAGAGTTCAGTACAATTTGTCTGCATTGAAACTGACGCCTAGAAAGACGACGGACGAAGTACTGTCAAAACAAAAACATTGAACGTGCCTGCCGCCCGTCAAGGAATCTTGCAGAGGCCTGCAATCTCCCCAGCCTTCCTCAGTATCAGGCAAAAAGACGAATTGGTTCCTCCATCGGTCTTTTGCACACCGCACAGCTCACGCTCATAGCTCTCCACTCCTGCTGACACTCTCTGCAGAAACCGTGACCACAGAGCCCCACGACCTCAATGTCGTCTTCGAAGCAAATGGGGCATAGAAAACGGCGGCCCTCGGCAGCGGGCAAGCCGAAAACGGCAGAGTCCGTTCTAGCCGTTCTCGTCCTGCGCCTTGTAACTGCTTTCCTCCGCCCCTCAGCCCGTTGTGTCCTCTTCTCTTCCGGACCCGCTTGTCTTGCTCTTTTCTTGCATCGTTGCGCTTTTGCTGTACGGGAGAGCTGCCGAGGGTTGGGGGGGTGTGCGAGCCTGTGATTTGATATGTCCGTGGAGGAGATATGGTCGTTCTCTTCACGCTTGTCGAGAGGGGCTCTGGGTTTGGGCCGGGAGGTCGTCACGTTTCCGATAGGATTTCCGAGATCAATGCGTACTTCGGGGCCGGCCGTATACTCTGAATAGCTAATCAAATCGCCCTCACCATTGACATCGTCGACGATGATGATCGGTGATTCTATGGCGAACGTTAGACCGCGTGTAAACACAGGAGCGGCATTGTTCACCTCGAGATCCACTTCCACCGAGGAACCCTGGGGGATAGCGAAAGCGCGGACGAGATGGCCCGGACATCGCAGGAATGGCGGTGTTCACCGGTGAAGCTTGAAATGCTTAGCAGTAATTGCGAGTGTTCGTGTGGTCTTGGGAAGGTTCTGCTTTGACGGGGCAAAAGGTCGAGGTCATATAGAATTGCCCTCGAGGGCGAGATCCTGGAGACAGAACAAAGGCGGCTCAGTTGGATCCTTCTGCCCAACCTCCTCGAAGGCATAATTCATTACCACGCCGACGCTAAAGGGGCGGACACCAATCAACATTTCCGGACTAGAAGATGTTCGATGCGCGTTCTGTTCCTAAATTCCCCAACCACCCCCGACGGACGAATACGAGGGCATGCCCTGTCTGATCATCGCGCTGAGGGCCAGCACAGCCCCCTTATCCCCCTCACTCATCAGAGGTTGTGACCAATCGAGTGAGCGGCGAAGATGAGGATGCAGGATTCCAGACCGGCGATATGACGGGAATGGCAAAGCGCATCCCTCAACCCTTCGATGTGGGTCCAACATGATCAATCGGCCTCGACGAGGGCTTGACATGCGCTGGCTCGATCACAGGCCCTCGGCGCCAAAGGCTGGATTTCCATTCCAGACCATTAGTGTCCAGATAGCACGCCCGAGGTGTGAATGCCTTCCTACACAGCTCGCCAGATGTTTTCCCGGCTCAGATACCGTCGCAAACGGCCAGCTTCGAGGCATCTCAGCGTGCAACCGGTACGAAGAGAAGCGCAACGGCTGGCGCTCGTAACAGATAATCTGGAGGGTGAAGAGAACAGAAATCCCAGTATCAGTCGCGACGCTGAAAGGCGAGGCTTCGCTGAGCCTTGATCCCGGACATGCTGATGGCGCAGTGCATGCTTTGTCTGATCATCGCGCTGGGGGCCAGCACAGCCCCCTTATCCCCCTCACTCGTCAGAGATTGCGACCAATCGAGTGAACGACGGAGATGAGGATGCAGGATTCCAGACCGGCGATATGACAGGAATGGCAAAGCGCATCCCTCAATCCTTCGATGTGGGGGTTCAACATGATCAATCGGCCTCGGCGAGGGCTTGACATGCGCTGGCTCGATCACAGGCCCTCGGCGCCAAAGGCTGGATTTCCATTCCAGACCATTAGTGTCCAGATAGCACGCCCGAGGTGTGAATGCCTTCCCACACAGCTCGCCAGATGTTTCCCCGGCTCAGATACCGTCGCAAACGGCCAGCTTCGAGGCATCTCAGCGTGCAACCGGTACGATACGAAGAGAAGCGCAACGGCTGGCGCTCGTAACAGATATAATCTGAAGGGTGAAGAGGACAGAAATCCCAGTGTCAGTCGCGGCGCTGGAAGGCGAGGCTTCGCTGAGCCTTGATCCCGGACATGCTGATGGCGCAGTGCATGAATCAATCGTCTGGCATACCCTCTGGTAAATGAATTGGGTAAGACTCCTCCGGGATGACAGGCCGTGATGCTCGATCTGTAACCCAAACCGCGATCGCCGGATGGAACGGTGATGCGGGTTGAAAGGGGTGCCAAGAGCGGTCTGATCCCCGGGTTCGAGATAAGGCAGCGTGTCCATGCGACAGTGATCGAGGTTAACAGAATGGCAGGAAACCGGCGAGGGGATGGGAGGAGTTTATATGTGGAAGATGGAAAAGTAAACAAAAGCGGCACCGGGCGAAGTAACGGGGTCCTTTACGGCCCCTTCCCCGTTCGGGGGGTCACTAGGCCGGGCGGGGCAATTCGCCAACGCGTACGATACCTCCGTACAACATCAGGGGCGTCGGTACAAGGACCGACACTTGTGGATTGATAGACCGAAAGCGGTGCCTGGAGTACCACAATATACCAGGATTCTTTCCTTTTATGGCGCATTTGGCTGACGGTCGGCTTCATCCGACCGCTAGGATTTGGAGGAGGAGATATGTATCCGGATGCTGGAGACTGGAGTGCCAATTGCTGGCAGACTGCTTCCGCTAAACTGCATTGGAGATTACGGCCGTAGTCGCCCGTGGGGAGTTTTCTGCGTGTTGTACTATTTGCGGATCAAGCCTTAAAGCACAACCCCAGAAGCCGCACGCCGCCGACGTCGATCCATGCTCCTGGTCCTAAGCAACACACCGTCAACGCACCCCTCAGCATGAGAACCACGTTACCTCGTGCAGTTGGGGCTACGGCTTTACCTCTGCGTAGCTTGTAAATGTACTCCGGGGATATTTGTGGCTAGCATATGATTGACTATTGCCAAAATCCAACGTGGGGTCGACGAGTTTCAGGTCCTTTGATTTTGATCCAGGCACGAGAACATGTGATGTTCAGCTGGGAAGCAATTTAGAAGATCGGGCGTTTTCCCTTACTAAGTGGAGACGCTTCACTGACATAGGGCTGTCGGTCTTCGAGGTGTGCGAGAAGTCGCCCGAAACGAGAGCAATGCTGCAGGCGGGGGGGGAGCAGGCTCCAGCCGTAACCCACGTCGCTCCGCCTGACGTCCTCCGCCACGGGGCTGATGGGGGGATAGGGCTTTACATAAGGGTATGATCAATTGATCATTTACAATCATCAAGCCGTTACAGCGATAAGATTATAACTAACATCCAAGGGATAAGGTACCGTTGCTACATGGCCGAGGTAGATAGGGGCTGGATTCTCAGTCGGTCTCTCTCCATCATACTTGCGCACCACGCAGTTGGCATAATGTAATAACGGGCCTTTTTCTCGCTCCGGATCTATCGCATGAGCCTTTCCTTACCTTCCACCTTGTGGCACATCGTCATGGTCAGTGATGTGCTGTGTCACGTGTGCATCCCTCATGAGGATGTAGCTCGGCTGACCCATTGAAGGTGCCAAGCTAGAGCTCGGCTGACCATGCAAAATGTCCGGAGCTAAAAACCAAGCTAACACCTGAGGTTAATACGTAGATTTCATGGTCAGATCAACCTTTACACTTACAACTACTCCGTAAGTGTGACACATCTTGGAGTGAGTATAAGCACACGATAGACGGAACCACAGCATCTCTGCACTAAATTGAGGGGATGCATGAAACGATAACTTCGCCAATTCTGGCGGTCTTAATAAGCTAGCTCGGCTAAGTTTCAAAGTCTAGTGTACATGTTACCATGACTGCACCCCTTCAGGTCAACCACTCGCCGCTCTGTCATGTTCTACGATGTCTGGGTCAATATTGCCTATGATTAGTGTTACTGAAGAGGTAAATTGCGGTGTCGGTTCCGACTGCGAGATCATTCTTCTTTGCAACAATAGACGCTTCATCGTTCTTTTATCACGCTGTCCTCTGCCAGGCGTTGACAAGCCAAACTCCGTTGAAGAAAGATATCTGAAAAGACTTGATGGTGCTCTGGAGTCGAAAGATTCACTGGGAGTGGATGCTACTATCGAAGAGATCTCCGGCTTCGTCGCAACGCTGTGTCAGCCCATATTTCGGGAATCTGCTTCAATTATTAGGAATGAGTCTCAAGTACTAGATTTTGGTTCCTAATTGAATCCAGGGACCCATAAGCTTCAAGTGGTGACCGTTGACGGAAAGCCGAAAGTCATCAAGTGGAATGGCAATGCCATCCATCACCTACTCAACGTTTCCAGGCCTCCAGTTGCGGCCAACTTCTGCCGACCTCAACCTGCCAAAGTTCTCTCCGAAGCATATCAAGGTATTAGAAAAGTATAAGGGAAAAAGTGTCTTGAAGGTTTCAGCACGCGGCCAAGTGATGTGCTGTAAGGTGGCGGATGACCGGACTCACCCCTCTATCGAGCGAGAGTTTCACTGCCTCCAACGAGTATCAACTGCCGGGCTCGACCCCCCATTGCGAACACCAAGGCTCTGTGGAGTTATCGAGTCAGGGAATGATACTACCATTGGGATTCTTATAACCAACATCACGCCGAATCCAGAAATTCCGAGACTTGGTCTGATTGACATCAGCACCGTCGCACTCTCTCGGAGGAAGAAATGGGCCCGCCAAATCGAAGAGGTCGTCGAGAAACTTCATGATAGTGGAGTAATATGGGGTGACGCGAAGGCGGACAATATCCTCATCGACAGAAGCGACGATACTTGGGTAATTGACTTCGGAGGAGGCTGGACAGAACATTGGGTTCACCCAGATTTAGCGAACAGTATGAAGGGCGATTTACAAGGTCTCGAGGGTATTCTTCGTTTTCTAGAAGTATAAAAAGCATCACGACTGCTTGTTGTGAGACTGATACAGAATGATGGAAGAAACAGATCATCGTGGAAAGGGAACGGGAGAGAGGCCGACCGGGGAGAGAAGTGGACGAACAAGATCTTTAAATGAATTCTATTAAGATGAAAGTCATAGTAATCAACTGATTCACAGTTCACTTCAATGAGATTTGATAACTTTTATTGATGTTTCATTAAGAACTTTTCAAAGCTAGTCAAACTCTTTATTTAACTAACTTGAAAGAACATTTCAAGCTTTCAATGATCTAAAGAAGAAAGTCGGCTCAATTCTTCAAGTTGTATTACGACATTTTGATTCAAAACGACAGATTGTTCTATAAAAATCAATGCATTTGACTACGTGACTACGTCAAAGATGAACATTTTCTCGCTTCGAATCTATCGCATGAGTCTTTTCAACTTTCCATCTTGTGCAGTGACACATCACCATGGTCAGTGATGTGCTGTGTGCATCCCTCATAGGACTCGAACGGGCGGGCCGAGGCTAGAGTAGACCACATCGAAAACCTTAATGGCCATCACATGATCATTTGGCTCCCGTGTGGCCGTGTGGCCATCTCAACACCTCCACGGAACTTTCCCAATAAACAATATCGCCGAGGGCCGTTCACGGCGAGCGTATGGGTTCAGTCCAACCATGTGGCCTTCAAACCAAGCACGGTCCTTTCAGCCTTGCGATGGGAGTAAAGCATGTTACCCATCATTGGTCCGGCTGACAATGGCATCTCTAAAGCGAGTTAAAACCATCGGTTGGAGATGACGTTTTTGATCATTGATGAATTCCATACACCACATTGTAGCCTTGCTCCGTTTACTCTCGTATCTAAAGGAGGGGGGGCGGGGGCAAGTCCGGGTGAAGCTTTCAGCCCCACCTCAAGGGCTGGAGTGGGGCAATGGCCTTTCAATGGCCAATGGCATATGGCAACGACCACAGTGCCCTTCAGGATACAACCGCTGAATTACTCGGGATACTCGTGGGGCACTAATGGGGGCTGTTTTTTCTTCTTCCTTTTTTTCCTTTTTGTCTTTTGTGAAGAGAGGCAATTGGCCCCTTTGCAATGGGTTTGCTGTATCTCAATATGACGTCAGCAATTCGACCGTCCACGGAATGTTCCTCGGTACTGCAATCTGTTCTCCATCGGAGTAGCAGAGGAAAAAACCCTCGCCATGGCATTTTCCTCTCAGGTCGTCGGTCTACTAGACTAAGCTATCGCAGATGTGGGGGCTTCATTTGCCTCGCACGCAGCAATGGGTGATCCACTTGGAGGCATGTCTAGCATTGGGACTCGGACCAGTGCAGCAGTTGACATTGAGATATCATACTGTTATCTCCTTTCCGTCTTGCAGGAACCTGAGAACAAGCGCTGTTGCTTGGCTGCCTATTCTACGACGGTAAAATGATTCAGCATGATATGGGTTCGAGTAATTGCTATGAAGGCTTTGACTCTTGGGACTTGGAATGGAAACATAAGCCAATTACTTTCTCAATTCCACAACGACATTGGCTAGAACATGCCCAGTTGCTCTCGGAACATTCAAACGGGCTCAACAATCTTGCACATGCGTACCTTATTCCTTCGATACCCCACCCTGATAGGCTCCCTGTATGCTGACCACCCTCGAATCTAAATATACGAGTACTTACCGAGCATAGTGACAACAAACATTCCGCACCCGGAGTGAAGTAGCATCGAATCAATCGTCAATATTGATATACAAGTTCATTCATGTCTCCCTAAAAGAGCTGCATGGTGAGAAATGTAACTGGTACATTGATGTATCATTAATCCCATGAATGCTCTTATTCCTCCAAGTCAACGAATTCCATTTTACATAGAGCAGAAACAGGTACGCAGCGACTTGAACACGTTGCTTCAACGTGAAACCTTTGCAAAGCCTAACAATCACCAGATCAGGGGGTCGCCTGCACTATTACTCAGATCCCACAAGATAGAGGAGACCGACGCGATTCGCTCACGGTTCAGACGTACAGTTCTAAAACGAGAGCCAAAAATATGCGTTGTACTATCTTTATAAATCTGCTGCGTATGAAGCGGATCCGGTATCAAAGCTGCCAAAGAGAGATGCAATGAACACAGGTGTTGGAGACCCCAACCAGATAATTCACATGGTGGTAAACAAGCTTTAGAGGGGGCTAAAGGCAAATCCTGTTATATGATCTTCAACCTGACGCAGGGAATTGGTCGCTGACTGTTCCTAGGCGTTCCTATCACCATTGGTATACATTCACAGACCAGCGCTGCGTCATTCATACCTCTGAAGCATCATTACCTGTCCTCGCCCCTTTTGCTTTCGTCTGGCTTCTTCACCTTATCGCAGCTCTCAATCTCCTGCTTCATCAATTGACCGATCTTCAACAAATACCTAGGCCTCCATCGTGTGGTTTGAAACAAAGGGGCTGACCAGAAGTGGACTGCATTTTTCACGATACAGATAGAAGCAGTGCTATGAACCGATGCCTGCATCTCCTCCACACATTCTCTACGGCCAACGTCACCCATATCAGCTAGAAATGGAAGGCGACAATGAGATCCACAAGTCATGGGAGGTGGGAAACATCAAGGATACTATACATCGCCCGATTAGGTGGTCGAATATGGCCTGGAACCCAAATGGAAGAGCATCATCGCCATGGCAAATGCCTAAAAGAGGTAAAGGACCACGAATGAGTGAACACTTAAGTATAAATATGGAAAAAAATAAGAAGCGTGAACGTCCACCCAGATTATATCTAATGATTACGGCCTTCATTTAGCGCTACAGTTAAGTCGTTTAGGCTATCCTTCTCAAATCAAGTTGAAGCTAAACCATTCGGAACAGTACAGAAAACCGCTCAAAAATACAAGATATGTCAATCAGATCAACTCTCAACATGCACAACTCCTCTGTAATTAGTAGCGAACCTGGGATCACTACTGCATATAGTGTGCTGCACGCGCTCGGTTCCGATGGTATAGCACAAGCAGCAGCAATGTTTGGAGGCAACGAGTCAGTGTGATAGTGGTAAGTACGTCTTTGTCAAGAATTTACATATGTTGACTTGACATATTATATAGTTCCAGTTTCGGGCCACGTATCTATCTTGCCGCCATTCACTTCTCCCGGTTATTTGTTATATCTTCTAGGCGCTGGTTGAAAACACTATGACCGCGGAACACTATACTTTCTCTGCCTATGAAGTACCTCACGACTTGATGCCAATTTCTATATTTATCGCTGATCTACGACGGTCACTCTTGAAATGGTTGAAACACAGTATCTACCAGTCTACTTGAAGTGAAGAACTACGAAGAACTCCAAAGCCATCAAGTTACACACAGAGCGTACGACACAATTTCGGCTTAGCACGATCTCGATAACAAAGGGCAGTGCGATTAATATCGATCCACATGTCTTGCATTTGGTGCTTGCTATTCCTGTCCAGGCTTATATTTCTCTTTCCCTACTGTGATAGTACCAAATTTGCGACATATCCACCAGTGTCAAGCTCTCCTATCTCGTTTTATTGACGAATGTCTTTTGCGCAGTCGTCAATATCAACAAGAATTACCTTTCCTGTCACAGCGAATTATTCTCGGATCAGGAAATTTAACGATGAACGCAGAGTCTCGGATCAAATTGGCCGGACTATTCCGCCTTGAGAATATCGATGTCATCATCATGGAAGACGATAGGTAGTCAATACCGAGCGAGCTTCCATTGGTTGAGATTTGCCAACCCTACTAACCACCCGACTCACCACCCTACATGCTCGCCACCATACTCACCGCCCTACTCACCACCACCCTACTCACCACCCTACTCACCACCCTGCATGCTCACCACCCTACTCAGCTACCTATCCGTTCGCCTACTCACCAGCCTACTCGCTCCAAAACATGCTTCATGCGACGTGTTCGAACACTCGTCATTCGCTCCATGGCCTACTCCATGGCCTACTCCACGGCCTACTTCATGGCCTACTCCATAGCATGCTTCATACATGCTCCATGGCACATGCTAACTAGATCAATAGAAAGCACCCTCCATGGCTCGATACCAAACTCCCTAAAACTCCCTACCAAACTCCCTACCAAACTCCCTATCGAGCTTCTTATCGAACACTCTACATGCTTCAAAATGCGCTTCGGTCGGCATAACACACGTTCAACAGTGCTTCAAACAATGCTTCCTACATGGCTTCCTATCTACTTACCACCCTAAATACTCACCTACCTTCATGACTTCCTCCATGGTTCCCTCCATGATTCCCTACCAAACACCCCCATGGCTCCCTCCATGGCTCCCTCCTAAGCACCCTATATAGTCAACAATTCGTTTAAATAGATGGTTAGATAAATTGTTAGATAATCAATTCATCGATTTATTTAATAATTTATCTAACATGACGCAGAAAGCTGAAAAAGTTGCTAATGTTGCCAAAGCTGCTATTTTCAGTCTAGCCGGGCTTAATTATTCGTCAATAGTTGTCGATGAATATTTAATGTTCGACTGACAATGCTCTCTGATGCTGAGTCGCTTCTCAACGCTTGAATTTTCTGTTGGAAATAGGGGAGATGGTAATCTCCGCCTCATAGGGCTGATAGGGCTGGGGCCCGCTAGTAGAGTTTTCACCTGCTCGCTCCTAGACAGACTTCTATCCAGCAACAACAAAAATATCAAAATGCCCCCATATGACCTCGTGTTCCAACATTTTCAGCGTTGCATCTCGAGCTTCTAAGAACCGGAAGCGGGATCGAAGAGGGAGGTTGAAGTTACGTCTTCTAGCGGCGACAGCGTTGGCGCGAGCCTTTGCAGAGGGGTTAACCTTGCGGCGAGTAGCAGCGGTCATCGGCAGCGATGACAGTGAATAGCAGTAAGTAGCAGTGAGTAGCAGAGTGGGTAGCAGAGTGGGTAGCAGAGTGGGTAGCAGAGTGGGTAGCAGAGTATGTAGCAGGCAAAGCAAAAGCGAGTTTCTGACGGAATCTCAAGGGATGAAGGGCAGGAACAGGAGGGGGACTGCCTATTTATTCCTCCTGTTCCCCGCCTAGAGAAGAGAAAGATAACCACAACATCATTGTCACAGCGCTGTTAGAAATCGAACCTAATATAATTAAATTACCCAACGACGCCTAGCTGCTGAGGTCTATTGCGTAATCGGTGGCAACGAGATGGCAACCCCTTCTGCCACTTTTCATGCTCTTCCCTTCGCTTGCCGATAGCATCCAGTCAAGCTGGCCCTTTCTTTGAACTCAGAGAACCTCGCATGACCTTGTTGCTCGCTGTGGTCATTACCGGGTCATCTTGGAATACCTTTCAGACCGTCCCGTCCCACAAGGCGAATTCTCCCCTTTTGTGAACCTCCTCGACGTCCCGAGCGAGCAGGAGATGACATTAGATTATGGCCGCGGGAGTTACGCATGCGCAGCAACGACGACGTTATTTCCATCACGTATTCTTTGCGTAAGCTGATAAAGGGGCAGGAATACAGGATGTGATTGTGGTAGCTGAAACCCGCAACCTACGTCCTGTGCACTTTTGCCGATGAACGCTCTAGTGGTCTGAGAACTCATATAGAGATTAGTCAGCAGCGCAATGAGATTAGCGTGTATTTCAACATGTTCATTGATGCGGCCGAGGGTCGGTGAAAAAAGTCGTTGCGCACCAAAACGACGATCAATTCATAACTCTGAGACTTGGAAATTTCTTTAAATTAGCTAGAAATGCCTCTAACGAAGTAGTTCATAGCATTAAGAGTCCTTTAGTCTAACTAATGAGTATGCATAAAGGCAAATCAAGACTTATTATCTTTATGAGTACGGGTTTTGGTGAAAATCGCTTAATTTGGTGCGCAACGACTTTTTTCACCGACCCTCGGGCAGCCTTTGACTCAAAACAATTAATCATCCCGCTTATCTAGTTACCTTACCATACCATTTTTCGATATGAAATGCGTTCAAAATGTCTGTCGGCGCGTCTATAATCTCCCCATATTTCACTGACTTCGAGGAGGGATCGGATTATACTGAACAAGCAGAAACTTCCGAGTGTGATCTCATTACTTTTCTTGCTGTTGCCCAAAAGGTGCAAATCGATATTCTACCAATCACATGGCAGTCTGCACGGGGTATAATTGGGGTAGGAGCAACAAGCACAATTTACGAAGCATCAATCAACTCGCAAACGAGTTTTGCCTTTAAATGCATTAAGTATCAATCGTTGAAGACATACAACTTCCGGACTCTCATCAATGAGGTCATCGCGCTCAGCCAGCTTCGGGGGCATCCGAACATTGTCGAGCTGCAAGGCATATGCTGGGACGTCACAGCCGATGACGAGGTCTTGCCAGTCCTCGTGCTCGAGAAGGCCCCGTTTGGAGATCTCTATACCTTCTTGAAGCGGCCGGTTGGAAGAGACCTTTCTATCCCCGAGCGACTGAGCCTGTCTGTTGATATTGGAACTGCAATCATTTATATGCATTCGCATGGTATGATAATACGATCCTGATCACGGATTCAGACTAAATGGTTCAGGAATCATACATGGAGACATTAAACCTAACAATGTTCTTGTATTCAGGAATGATTCGAATGCGGCTACGTTTATCGCAAGGGTCACCGGCTTTGGCCATTCGAGCAGGCTCGTGAACGAAGACGAATATATCATGCTGCCACGATCATCTCCATGGAGTGCACCCGAATTGCACTTCAGATGCAAACCAGCCCAGGCCCGAAAAATGGAAGTTTTCTCGTATGGAATGCTCTGCCTGTGGGTAATGTTTGAAGAATATCTCTCCGCGAAAGCAATATTACCCCAGGAAGCGCTTTGGGCAGAACAACATTTCCAGAATAAGGGAGAAAGAGTTGATTGCCTAACTGTCCTTCGGGAGTTGAAGAACGAAGACAAACTGGCATTACTTGCCCGACAACTTGTGACGACAGAGCAAGACTTGGACGATAGCAAGAAGCAAGCACTACAGGAGTTCTTCAGCGCGTCCTTGCGGTGTAGACCAGATGAGAGAGCCGCCGACTTGAAGCAGGCATTTAGTTTTTTAGCTCCTGATCAGTAAGATAACGACCTTTGAATCCAGCTATATTCAGCTAACGCTACTAAAGGGCTCGTCCTTCTACTTCAAAACTGGATGAAAATAGCTTCAAGGCGCTGGAATATCGCTTTGAGGCAAGTTTATGAACGAATATTTCTATTCTGATCTAATGGATATAGATTTTGCCGTCGATTGATTCCTTTTATCGATCAGACTATCGCGTTCGATCGTACATTTGCCGTTGCTTAGAGCAAAAAGTTTCCGTAGCAACAAAGCTACCTACATCGTTTGATCGGGATCTTGCTTTTCAACTAGCACTTTGCCATAGTATGGGATTTGGTGTGGCTAGAAGCGATACCAAGACACAGGAGAACTTACTGAAGAGTGGAAGATCTCGAGAAGAGCTCGATAAGGCGATTAGTTCAGTTCATAGATGGGATACCCAACGGGAAAGACTGAGAGGAGCCGTTTATATGAACCTATTACGAGCAGGCTATATTCAAGCCACTGATTTAACAAACGAGTATCGCAAGAGCGGCAAATTGGATGATGCTAAGGCGAAGATAAGACAAGAGATTCGCGATGCAGGATGGTATGCCGCGGAGGATAGCAGGATAATTACTATCCTGATTGATAGTCTGTCATTTCTCCTTATAGGTCAAGGTCTATGGGACCAGGCTGAAGAGCTGGAGGTGCAAGCATTAGAGACTCGCAAGAGAGTGCTTGGTCCAGAGCATCCAGATACGCTAATTAGCATGGCAAATCTAGCGTCGACGTATAGAAATCAAGGTCGATGGGACCATGCCGAAGAGCTGGAAATACAAGCATTAGAGACTCGCAAGAGAGTGCTCGGTCTGGAGCATCCAGACACGCTAATTAGCATGGCAAACCTAGCGTCGACGTATAGAAACCAAGGTCGATGGGACCAGGCCGAAGAGCTGGAAATACAAGCATTAGAGACTCGCAAGAGAGTGCTTGGTCTGGAGCATCCAGACACGCTAATTAGCATGGCAAATCTTGCGTCGACGTATAGAAATCAAGGTCGATGGGACCAGGCCGAAGAGCTGGAAATACAAGCATTAGAGACTCGCAAGAGAGTGCTTGGTTCAGAACATCCAGACACCCTGACGAGCGTGAACAACCTGGCGTTAATCCTGCGGGCCCAGGGGAAGTACGTCGAAGCAGAGACGTTGAACCGGAGAGTACTGGAAGAGCGGAAGAGGGTGATGGGTGAACTGCACCCCGATACGCTCACGAGCGTAAGAAATCTTGCTTTGGTGCTACAGGACCAGGAGAAGTACGACGAGGCGGAGAAGATGTATCAGCGAGCACTAGAAGGGAGAGAGAAGCAGCTGGGGAAAGAACACCCGGATACGCTGCACTCTATACACTGTCTTGCTTTACTTTTGCACCAGCTGAAGCGTTACGAAATGGCGTCCGAGCTCTATCAGAGAGCATGCGATGGCTTCAGGAAAACGCTTGGCCCAGATCACCCAAAAACTGTTGCATGCTTGAACAACTATTCAGCCATGCAAATAGAGAAGTCGCCATTGAAATCAGTGGCAGACGAGCAGGTTAACTCGGCTCCAACGGATTCGGGTTATGCGTCGATGGCTCATGGTAAGTCAGTCCCGGTCTTCGATACTTCTCAAATTGGGATTGACGTTATAGCTAAAGGCCTCAGCTTACCCGATACAAATCCAGCTGTCGAGTTCGAGCACTCGATCGATCAGGAGCAGGTCATCCCGAAGTTCGGACTCTATACTGCACCGACTACATATTCTGCGTCCGAGACTTCAACTCTACCACTTCCGAGAGATGAGAAATACATTTCTCAGCTGGCCTTAGATCTGTTCAGTTCAGTCAAGTCGTATGAGTCCGACAGGACCACCTTAGAGCGGATCTCGGGCAAGCTTCCGGACTTGTTAAGGGCATTTGCCCTGAAAATTGGGCACAAAGCCCAAAATCCGATGCATCAAGACGTCTCATTCTTTGTACACAAACACCGGAGGTAGGCTGACCGCACCCCGCTGATTATTCATTCGATTAACTTGTAGTCTAGGAGAATTCAAGGCTTGTTTGAGCAGATGCTTCCACTTGAGGACGTTAAATTCCCGGATGTTGACAGAATATGGACTGGAGATTTTGCAATTGGGCGATTTCTAGAAGAACCGATGCCTGAAACACAAGACGTCCCAAAGCCCGATATACAAGACGACTTGGAGCCTGATATACAAATCGAACTAGAGCCTAGCCTGAACAATCTAATAATAGACAAGCACAACTATACCGCCAAAGATCACGAGGAACCAGTGCCTGATTCTGGTCCATATCGTGACTTCATTCTGGAAACTCCGGCTTACAGATGGCTTGTTGCAAGTTTGCAAAGAGAGGCGACATTAGCACGGGGAACGCCAGACCTCATGGAGAGCATTAGGGAGACTATCTTCTCTGCCCTCCCGTCCTTACAGAAAATCAGCAGAAAGGAACCTTCACAAGCGTACAAGGCGACGTTTGAGCTAGACTGGGACCCACTGGAATTTGTGAGAGAGCAACAGTACACTGAAAGTCCCGAACAAGCGCTGGAGAGGGCCATCACTCTGACCGGCTGTTCGAACGATGCGCAGGCTCTGACTGCAAAGGCATACCTCTGCCAGACATGGCCGACAACCGGAAAACAAGTGATGCGGCTGGTGAAAGATGTTGTCCGCAGACCTGAGGGACATATTGGTAATCATGAGTATAAGCCCGGTGTCGGATGCTTCAATATTGACTCTCTTGCTACTCTATCGGATGGGACAGAAATAAGTGCCCGAATTTCCGGAAACGAGGTCCCCGGACGCAAGTTCATAGTGACTGCCATCGGCACTGCCGACTCTATCGCAGAGATTGGCCAACAATTCGCATGGCTCGGTGCAGCTCTCCGTTCATCACCATTTGAGTCAGGTGTCGCGGTCTGCTCACCATTCGTCCGAAACACCCACCTAGGGAATACGGCGACTCGAGCTCAACCATCTGACCTAACGCGTCTAGTTGAAATCTTTTGCAACATTGATTTTGAGACCAATGATCGCGTCATGAACGGAGAAGCATGGCCTGGGCAATGCTGGCATAGTATGTTCAGAAACCCAGTAATAGTGAAGGGGTACCCAATCTTGACCAAACAGGTGAAAGATTTGGGTCTTGAGATGCCTCTCAATATGATTGCTAGACTGGCCGGCACGGAACGAGTGAATGAGTTCGATTCGAAAGTCTTCATCAAAGGCTTTTCGGCCATGCTGATCGCCACAAGGATAACAAATGACCTGCTGATTTGGCATTATCTTTACAATCGCACCGGCGAGAAGATCTCTTACCTTGACCACTCGTTTCAAGTTTCTGATGATATCAGCTTGCTCCAACTGGACACCTCTCGACACGTTGTGGGTTGGTGCTGGGACTCCATGTACTACGCTGGTTAGTTTCGACCAAATTGATGCTCATAATTGGCTGTTTACACTGAATAGGAGCGAAAGATGCGCAGTATAACATTCGCGGAACTGGGCTTCCACCACCTCATGCCGGCTGCCTGCTCGAGAAAGTGACGATATCCGGTGGACAATGGTTTTCCACAGGAGCAACGATTGCGATCGGAATGAAAGATACTCCGCCTCATCTTCCTCGCAATGGATACTTCATGACCCTCAAGTGGCTTGAAACGAAGTACGTTGTGCTATGGGACGACGCCTTTAAGAAAGGCTGGCTGGTCAACGGTACTAGTGCACTCCTCCATCTGGTCCGCGCATGGCTGGAGTTTTCCAGCAAGGACAATTTTGCATTTCACTTCCTCTTCGACCCTAGTAAAATGAATGATTCGGTTGACCACAGACCCAATTCCGCCATTGATGTTCTCACCAACGAGGAGAATATGAAGCTTGCGATCTATCCAGGGAAAAATGAAGGTTTCGAAGAAGAGGAAACGAAACGAAAAGGCGATGAGATCGAAGAGTCAAAGACTTTGAAGAGAAAGAAGGGCTACTTTCTTTTCGGCGATCTCGTCGAACAATATTACAGCATCCTGGCCCAAATCCTGGAACATCAGGAACGTGTGGCGGGACAGAACGGCAAAAAGATCAAGATCAGGGTGCGAAAACACCTCGAAGGATGGGATTTCTTCGACCTAGCCACAGGCCGCGACCCCCGTCCACGTGTTACAACTCTTCAGGCTCTCGGATACGGCTGGGTAGATCTTATCCGCTCAATAGGAGCCGTGACACTGCTTGGCCGTGGGTTTGGCGACATCATTCGGCCGATGAAATTTGACGGAATGTGTCCCAAGTGGAACAATCTCCCGCCAGATAGGTATTATCTGGCCGCAAGTGTGTATGACCTGAAAAACATCACAACAGTTTTTGGCAACGAATTTGCGAGTCCCCCGGAAACAGTTCATGGCCTCGTGTGGCATTGTCCCGGAGACGTCGTGGCACGTTGTCAATGCCAAAGCTACAGTTTTAGCGGACTCCGGAAATTTCTCAAGCAGCACCACGATCCGGTTCAAGTCTTCTATCCCAGAAATTGGCACCAGTACTCACGCCTCGGAGGACCAGACAAAGTGGCAGATGCAGGTGCTGTTGTTTTTGGGCACAATGTCGAATGGAAATTTCGCTGGAAAGAGGACGGAAATGAAGACTTGGAAGAATGGCACGATTCCCTTCGCGTCCCGAGCAATGATGACCAAATCACCACGGAACCTATCAGTTCTAGTTCTGGGTCATCGACTCGAGCCGACAATCTATCAGTTGCTAGCCGTAGATCTCAGGGCCACGAAAGCAGTGAAGGCACCGCAGCAACTTCACTTTATACTAACTCGAACGTCAGCTCAGCGCAGGCTCCGACTCCAGTAAAGCTGGAATCGTCATACTCGAGCATTGGGTGGCCAGCTCAAGAGGAAATGCCAGGTCAAAACAAAGTCAGGCAGCTTAGACGTGAAACAAGGCGTCTGTGAAAGAGAAGGATTGAATAGTTAAATATGATCGATGACTGATGATCTTTCTTTTGGATAATCCTTGCTTCGGAATATTGGTCGCACAACGAGAATCATGAGACGAGCTGCACCATCAATAAGTTGTGAAAGAGTCTATAGAAACAATGCGAAGGCATTAAATAATGACAAGAAGAAGATAATTTCGATGAACACCTGGATCAGAGGGAAGTTTCGTTGAAATGTTTCGTAATGAAGTACTATCATGCTACATAGTTAGTTGCAATCTTAATTAAAATTCTCAGTCTATCAATCGCAGAAACACTACGCATATTATTACAGTCGCTCTCAATGTAACAGTGTACTAGCATCTTATAAAGTTGTCAAAATAATAGATACAATACTTTCTTTTAAAGAAGAATATTAAAGAGTAAAGTAAAGCGTTTACTAAAATCTGCAGCAGAAATCATGCGCAAAAATTACAATTAATTAACAATTAATTATTACTTTAATTGAGTTTAAATTTTATTATCATGCGCCTCACCGCTCGAATAGTGCCCCTTTTTTTTGTTAAGCGATGCTTAAACAGTCCAGTTGAGACATCACTTCGATATGTTCTGCTCCGTAGAATGAGGCTACAGAATAGAATAAGCATTTAGATGACATTGACGCTGTCTAGAAGACAAGGACGTGTTTGAGCATTAAGGGAATATCAGAGAAGCATTGCATATTGTTGTTTACCAAGCAATATCTGCCTCGGATCCAGAAGACATTTCTGTATTGTTTTGCAAGGCAGAGCTTGCGAATATAAATACTATTACAGATCTGGGTGTGTTTGTGGAAGGGGGAACATGTCCGTAAGTGAAAAATTTTGGGGGAATGTTCGATGTCAAATGTTCATCTCATACGAGGCCACACAAAGAGAGCCTAAGAAAGATCCTCACTTGGGGTATTAGAGATGATCACTCGATCTACCATGATTTAATTTCTGTTGATTCTGTACTCCCAAAAACGGCCTAGCTGTTCGAAAAAGTCAGCGTTCGCGATTTGGGGAAATACCTACCTACCCAGTGCTTCAAAAGGATGTTACATATGTACATAGCGTTCTTTTCGATGCAGCTGCTGATTAGGCGGTGCAAAAACCTACCGTCAGGATCTTCGAGTGTACTGTACATAGATGGGGGTAGTAGTTGAGCATCGTTGCTATATTTTACTGTGGGTGGGAATCTCGGTGCTTGCGAAGGTTTGGGGTCAGACAAGATGGGGTTCATGCATGCTTGGTTAATGTTAGCGGTGAGTGAATCGTATATGTACTACAGTATCTTCGATTTATAGTTCGTTTGATCACGAGTCAAAGAAGCAAGGTAAAGTTGCTACTTCTGGTGTGTGAACTCTTGTGCTTTCAGGACGTTCGATGTACTACTTCATTTGTATCAGTTCTTCGAAGATTGAAACTTTGGTGTCGCGAATATTTGGAAGAGCAAATAGAATATGTGGGAAGGGCGTGCAGTACTTGCAAGTGAAAGAGTATCGCGTCTTTTACCGTAGCGGACACTGTCGTCTGATGCCGGTAAATCTGTCAGCGTGAAAAGTAATCAATGATATGGAATAGGAGGTACAGTAGACAAGGAATCACGAGTCAAATTGTAACATCTATTATATTCGTTATTGTCAGATTCAGCTTCGAGGTGGAGCTTTAACGATTGAACAGATTCAGTGAGAGCTGAAGCCGCCAAAAGAGCCTGGCAAATAGTGATTTACCCTGTAGTCCTTTATCCATCAGCTTTATAGCCTCCCTCAATCGTCCTTGCTTTCGAATCGTTACTGCCAAATTTCTCATACTCCTCAAGGCGTCCGGATGTTTCTCGCCTTGTAGTCTCACTCTTGTTTCCATGACCTGCACTTGTAATATTTCGGCCTCTTTGAATCGTCTTTGGTCTATCAGGATCCACACCAGCCAACGCGCACGGGTCAAAGTTAGAGGATCATCCCATCCGAGGATTTTGGCACTCAATTCAAGTATCTCCCGATGCAATGTTCCGTCACACGTTTGCCGTCTTCCGATTATTGCTGCTAGTGAGTCCTTACGGATCATCTCCTCCTGATATACGTACGCCATGTTGGCCATGTGTTCGAGCGTGCGTGGATGCTCTTTGCCAAAGACTTCCTCACTTGCTTTGACCACATGTCCAAACAGGGTTTTTGCTATTCTCCACAGCCGTTGCTCAGACCATATAATCGCCAGGTTGTTCATGGAGGTGACTGTGTCGGTATTGTCCCGACCAAACACTTTGATGTGTTTCTTCATCACTTCTACTTGTTGAGTCTCGATTGTCGTCCATTGGCGTCGATGCGGTGGTCGCCGTTGTTGTTGTATCGCCCACACCCACACGAGAGAGGCCATAATAGTAATGGAAATCGGATGCTCATCACCCAGTATCTTCATACTTGTCTCTATCGACCGCGTGACCAAAGTCTCGGCCTCTTCCCACTTTTCTTGCTTGGCAAATATACGGGCTAGATCTTTGGTGAGAGATAAGTTGTCGGGATGTGTCTGGCCTAGCGCTTTTACACTCGTCTCGATCGCTTGTACTAATAACTCCTCCGCCTCCTCCCACCGCTCTTGGTTTCCTGCTATCGTTGATAGGGCAGATAAAGCTTCCGCAGTTGCAATATGGTTGATACCTAGATATCTGGACGCTGATGCAAGTGCCTTCCGGCACAACTCTTCCGCGTCCCTTACTCTGTCCTGCCTGCTTTGAAGTGAAAGTATTGGGGCCAGATTGGCTCTACTACCAGCAGCCCGGGATGGATCATACTGTGACAGCCTCATATTTTTATCTCTAATTTGTTCTCTTATTTGTGCTCTTATGTCCTCAGCCTCGCTTTGCTGTCCGCGTTGAATTAACATCTCTCCAAGCTCTTTCTTCAGGGAAAATACGAAATCATGACTGGCTCCCAGGCCGTTCTCGGCATCTATAATCTCTTTCCGATACTGGAGCTCGATGTCTTCGGCATTTCCCTGCCTGAGATAGGAAAGTGAGAGGCTGTGTTTCGGAGCGCCATTGCCTGTGGTAGCCAAGAACATTTTTCTGTAGTTGGTGCTCTCCCGGCCAATCCACCCCCAACCGTACCAATTACCTTTCACTAACCCAAGCTCGCGAGTGAAGTTCATACGGTCATATTTGTCACACCTTCTTATCAGCTCCTGCGATTTGCGTGGATCTCTAACAACACCAAAGCCGATCTCATAACATACAGCACACTGGAGAAACAGGTTTTGCAATATGGGATTTCCATCTTGGCCTCCTTCTAAGCTGGCCATTTTCCTCAATAAAGCATTGGCCATGTGTATACGCACTCGGAAATCGGCATGATAGAACTGATACATCGATGGTATCAACTAGACCAAAGTCAGGCAGCTTTTGAAACGGATGTGAACAAACATACCTGGAACTCAACAGTCTCTAGGTTAACGCCATCCTTGAGCACCTCCACGATGTAGCCGCTCTTAGTCCTGACGAATCGGGAGCCATCTGCTTTCCTGAAAACTTCTTCGCGGCTTGCGATCCTAGTATTGTGAGTCCTGTCCTCCAATGAGTGGCAAGTGATTTACTTATCCGCAGTAAGCAGCTCCTGGAGATGATCGAAATCCGAGCAACGATTTGTTTCGTCATGGGTGAGAGTTGCATTGAAGAATCGATTCAGATCCAGCTTATGGGCCTCAAATATAAAATCAGCCAGTGGACGTGCAAGGTCTGCTGCTTCTGATGCTGTATCCAAATCCCTCTCGAAGGTATGATATGGGTCCTTTACAGCAGTGTAGCCAAGTAGCCATAGGACTACCATACCAAAAGAGTAGGAATCCATTTTCATGGCTTGTGCAGGCGTAAAACCACGATGATCCCACTCAGGAGCATCCCAAGGCCGAGATCTGGGCATTTGGATAAGGTCATTCGGCAAAGCCCATTGAGTGGAGTACCCAAAGTCTGCCACTCTAGCGATATAACCTCCTGCCTCGTTATCGAAAATTAACACATTCTGAGGCTTGAGATCACCATGAACGATATCTAATGCTGGATCAAATCAAAAGTCCTGTGACCATTTTTCGTATGGCTTACCGTGAAAATGCATTTCTGCGACTGCCTTTGCGATGTCTGTGCAAATTCCGAATTTTTGTGCGAAGCTGAGGTTCCTCCCTGCCTCTTGCATCATGAAATGGTGCAAATCCCCATATTTAGCTTTTTCGAACACAAGGACTGGGATGATCCCCCCTTTTCTGGAGGTGTATAGTGCTTCTCTCGAAATATTTTCCTCTTCCCAACATATGACTTCCCAACATATACCTTCCAGATTGATAGTATTGGGATGTTCGCGGATCGACTTAAGACCTAGGATCGAAATCTCGGCAATTAAGCAAGGCAATAGCCGGCTTTCGAAATCCTCATATTCGAAACATAGTCCAAAGACTGGACGCTTGAAAGCGAAGCTGAACTGCAGGTTCGCGGACGCTTCCCGTATTTCGGCTGTTGCGCCTTGGCCGATGCGATCAAGTGCCGGCTGCCAGGTGATGGGAAGAAAATCAATATTGAGCCTTTGAGCGATTCCGAGGAACGTGACTATATCACCGCAATTGGGTCGTTTTTGTAGAGTAGCTGATTCTAGGTTGAAGCCAGATCTCGAGTATAGGTAAGTAGACATCTTGTAAAGCGGCGTTCAGCATCTCCGCATCCGCTCCGCCCACGGCAGAGCTTGGAAAACCCTGTTGAGCTGGGCTGTTAGACCAGAGCGTGTAGATGAAGTGGATACATCCTAAAGCTAAGATAAAGATCGCAACAGAGGTTCAACCTCGATGATCGATCATACGTAAATACAGAAGATGAGAGGTCTGACGTTACCTTATGGTCAGAATTGGCACCAGGCCGTGCCCCGACTTATACATGCCAAGATTTTAATGTATGAAATAATGCATTAGCTACTCGTATGCATCCGCGTGCGGCATATTACAGGGACGACTACTCGTCATAGCAGTATGCAGCGCACATAATCACGGGACTAACACGTGACAGAGCCCAGGACCAATGCTCTTAGCAATGACCACACTAGCTTCCTTCACAACAAAACTACCAACATAGCCATTGCCAACTATCTAGTGAATTAAGAACGTAAGGAGTCGAGTGAGAGATGCTCCAGCTACTCAAGCAAGACGAGGCAAGTCTGAGGATTTAGGAACGAAAGAGGTGTAAGTTGTGTTGAAATATAGAACTGAAATAGACTCAAAACACACATTTCGTATAACGCTAGGAGTTGAAAACAAAAGAGATGCGCTATAGCTTGTCGCAATCACTTCATGGAGGCGACAATCTCCTCCACATGGGCAAAGCTCAGCTCCTTCATTGTCTCTTCCCAGACCTGTTCCTTCGCCGTCTTTCCCTCGGCGGTGTAGTAGAAGGTAGCAAGTCTGCGATTGGTGCCACTGTCAGTCAGGTTACGAAACCCACTCAAGCCCTTTGAGTTCAGATGGAAAGGAAAAGCCGACTGGATACACTTACGGCGAGATCTCGGTATTCATGAGAAAGCATCCGTGTGATTCTTTACCGTGGTCCAGCAAGGCGTCAATATATGTGGCAGCCCCTTTGTCCACAGTTCTGCCAGCGATTCCGAAAAACGCTTTTGCACCTATACGAACCAAGCCACTTGTATCGCGACTTAGAGCTGTGCCCTTCGTCAGGCCTGGGTCGACCATGTTGATGATGACATCGTCGGACTTAATATGCTCTGCCAGCTTGACTAAAAAAAGCTGAGCCAAAAGCTTTGACACGCCATATCGCTCCTGGGGATCCCATGGAGTTATCTTGGTGTCGTCAAAGGAAGGTAGGAGTGGCCGCTGGTCACGATTTGGGAACTTGCACAAATGGGCCGTGACGGAGTTGATGACCGTCAGTCGCGGAGGATTATCTCGGGTTGATTTAGCCTTGAGAACAGGCAGCAGGAGAAGAGTAAGTAGAATTGTGCTAATGTGGTTGACTTGGATGTCCGTTTCATGCCCAGTGGAGCGGGTTGTGCTGAAATTCGTCATGGAGACACCCGCATTCAAGATTGTGTAGTCAATGCGTGAGAGCTCGGTATCGCATTTGCGGACAAAGGCCTGGATAGAGTCATACGACTCCATATCCAGGGCCCAGACATCGATCACTGCTGCCGGATTTGCCGGGCTGAGTTTTGAAGCAGCGGCTTTGCCTTTCTCGATAGACCGCACAGCTACCACAAGATGGGACAGGCCAAGGGTCAGGAGCTGCCTTGCTGACTCGAACCCCAGGCCAGAGTTGGCACCTGTGACAATTGCGACTTTGCCCTTTAAGCTGGGGGATTTTCCTGGAGTCGGGACTTCTATTTTGACCTTGAACTGGTTGTTCCAGAAGACCTTGCCGAAGTTCTTTGGCAGAGGGGGCATATCCTTAGAAGCGACCATGTTGGGCGAGAATGTTATTTTCGTTGCGGAGGTGAGGGAAAAAGTGGAAGGTGTGGATGAAGCTCAAGTCAGTACCTGGTTTGAGAAATCCGTAAAACCGTGGAAAAGGCAAGGGAGTAGGGGTATTTATATTGCAAGGCTTGAGTCTCTGTCGGAATCGGGTGTTCAAAAGTTGGCGAACATCCGGAGTATGCGGTGAACTCATCACTTATGCTCCCGTCTCGATATTTACTTTCGGTGGCGAAGAAATTGCGATGCAGCGTGGACTGGCGTGTATGGGCGAGTATGGGCGCGTGAAAGGGATACAGCTCCCAAAGAGGAAATCCCCAAGGTCTTGGCATGCATAAAGTGCGCTAGCCTGGATAGGATACCCCACAAGTCTTGGCAACACTCTGAGTAATTGGAGATCCCTGTCGGTGCATCTTCGGCATCACCACCTCATTCAAGTTCCAACACGTAAAAATTGATACCTGCTTTCATCTCATTTTCCATCCGTCATTGTGTTCGCGCGCCTGACTCTAAACACTCGTCCATCAGATCTTCTTGTCAAGCCTCATTGACGCTTCGGATTTGGTCCACCACCGGATGGTTTCCCTAGTAGTGCCATGGCAAAGCCTCGAGAGCTGAAGTGCAAGTATATCCACATTCATTGCCTGCCCTTACGTACCCTGTAGCACTGCCTGCTGATTCGCATTCTTTACCCTATCTTGTTCGAAGCTGAGCCTTGCATGACAGACCCGGCGGGACTTCATTTCGTTGTTAGTACGCCAGCTCAGACCTTGGACACGCAAGACCGCAAAGCCATCAGGAGCCATGCCACAAGAGCTAGTGTAGCAGACCGACAGACCGTACAGTTACGGTCCTGGATGTCTCCCGATCGTAAGCTTGGGTCGCTCAAAAAGGCTATACTTGAGGAAACACCAACCCCACAGTCCATCTTATCAGTACCGAGTCCCAGGCGGGTCGGCGCAGATTTTTCTGGACTACAATTGCCGGCGGGAGTCGACTCCTACATGATTCAAGACCTAGTCAAATGTATATTTCTTATCCTCACTCATTTGCCTCTCAAACGGAACGATAGGCATCCTAGCACGGAATCTGACTAAGAAGACTCCTAGTGATTGATCTCAACCAGCATGGAGTATATCCCTACGAGATTTGCTTTGACGTTCATATTGTAGACAGGGGCTGGTTTCCATATATGATCAGCGACATCTGCTGCCTCCATTCGATGATGTTTTCGGTTCGGGCTTTTTTAGAAAGTGCTTCGCATGACCAACTAAGCCGCTCCGCCTGCTTCCATTATGTACGAACCTTGCAACTTCTCCAGGCTAGGCTTAATGAATTCAACAAGACATCTGCGATTTCTGATGCTACGATCATGGTTGTCGTCACGCTGGCGATGGCTGCAGAGCTCACGGGAGATTTTGCGACCGTAGCAAACCATATCAAAGGCCTGGAGAAGATTGTCAGCCTGAGAGGTGGAGTGCGGGCGCTGACGACACACAATAATATGCAGGTCAAGGTTTGCAGGTGAGTGAGTCTCAGTTCTCACTTTACCGGATTCAAACCTCGACGCCGATGTCATTAAAGTGTATAATTGACATGGAAGCTAGGGCCGATTTGGCGTATGCGATGCTGTCTGGACGCCGACCACTTCTCCTCCTCAAAGAAGGAATCTCATGGGACTGCTTCATCGCGGAGCGTGGCCTAATTCATTGCAACCACCAGCCTTATGACGCTAAAGTACGTGCCTTTGTAGAAACTACCCTGGACATCAGGCTTCGGAATGCCTTGAGAGACATCCATGCTTTCTCCTGTATCAGCAATCTTGCCTACGAGACGACATGCAAGCTCCCACCAGACATCTATAATGAGATTATGATTTCTATTCTTTACCGACTCACCCATCTGTCTTTTGAAAGCGACCCCTTGCAGGAGTCGATTCGAACCGGATTGATGGCTTTTTCTTCGGCAATCTTTATACAACGGGATTTTATGGCACATCCCTACGATCATCTGTTAAACATCTATAGCAACGCCTTGTTCACGTTGCGCAATTCTACAGATATCGACCTACCCATACCTATTGTACTTTGGTTGGCCATGTTGCTACATCTGGTCGCACATAAAGAGCCTTCTCCAGCGGACTGGCAGAGTGTCTGGCTTGAGGAGGCTATTCTCCAAGCCGGTATCAACTCATGGCCCCAGGCACGCGAAGTACTAAGATCAGTCGTGTGGGTCAGCTTTATCCATGACAGACTTGGGAAGCAAGTGTTCGAAGCGGCTATGTTACGGCTTCAAAGCGCAGCATGATTCGACGTCTAGTGCGCTTTATTGTGAAACCGATACTTAAGTTACTTTTAGAAACGTAATTCTTGATAGAATCTTTAGCCGGAAGAACAGGAAGTCTTGACCAGCTCTCCTACCGCCTTGAACCCCTGGGTTCCATGCTTCAGAGACCCCGTAGCTTAGGCCGCGGAGATGCTGTGATTAAGGCCATGATTGTCCTCTGGGATTTAGTACAGATATTGCTCTTCAGGGTATCCAGACCTAATCGAAAATGCAAATGGTATGATATAAGACACTCTGGCAGAGACCATTCAACAACGACATAGACGTAATTATCATTAACACCTAGCTTGGTAAAGTGGGAACGGCTTGCAAAGAATCAAGAAGGGCGATGCCTCGCACAGTCGCTACATGATTGTTAACATGCTGCAAGCCATTGAGGACTAGTCCTTGACGCTGGCAAACAGGATGGGGGGTGTGACTTGCTTGCGGCCAATTTGTTGTGTATGTGATCAGCTGATTTCAAGATATGGGCGATCCGCTGAGTTGAAGCATAAGTAGAGAAGCTGTGGTTGTGCTGCCGTCAGCAGGTAAAGGTAAAAACGCTGATGGAGTTTCTTTGGGCGCTAAGCCCAAAACGACATTGGTGCGGCACGTCTTAGCGTGTTGGAGGATGAGGCCTAACATTTATCCACTCTTATAACAATCTCCCTGTTTAACTTGGGAACAATTCTGCGCGGTACTTTCCCAACCAATCGTATTGATTATGTTTAGCCGGTCACCACCTAAAGTCTCCCAGACAATATCCAGATGTAGAAGTCTCACTCAAGCGACAGCCACTCTCAGAGTCTCTCCAAACGTCACACAGCAGGTGCAATGCAGAGTTGAGGGAGCGCCATACTATACTATTGTAGTTTCTAAAAGCGTCGGGCATGCTCTATCAGGTCGTCGGGATCTAGGCTCAAAGGTCGTCAAAGTGGACCTCATCTTTTATGGCGGCTGCCATTTTGCCTGTAGTACGTAAACCCGCGAGGTACATTTTGCTGGTTCCTCATAATCTGCCAGGTAAACATCCAGAGTCCCCACGCTTAACATTAACTCAGGAGGTGGCACGCCTCATTGATCGCTCTAATGGTACGGAAATGCCAGCGGTGCTTTTCCACTGCGGTGATAATGAGGGTTCTGGGATCACGTTGAAGGGAAGCGATGGAGGTAAGCTGGCTTTGAATCCTGAGCATCAACATAGATACTGATATATAGGCTAAAGAAGAGATGTGGGAACACACTGCCAATGGCACTAAAGTTTTCAGTAAGGCGCTACGAGACATGAAGTAGTAGCGAAAATAGCTTTGTGCCGTCAAATCGATAGATACTCGAGCCGGAATACTCGTTCTTCTCCCGCCCCAGATACAAAATGCTCTAGCCCTGAGTATATCAGTACCAAATGGTTTTCAGAAGCAGCATAGGACGCTGCCACTCTCAAACGTCCGAAGTCCCTGCGGAGCCCTTTCAGATGGCTCATTAAAGAAGCTTGTTGCTTCACCCCTCATGGAGACTTGTGGCCTGCGTGTGGTTGGCATTTGAAGCAGTCCGCCAAGCTGTTCGGTAGATCTCTGCTAGTTCCGGTTCTTCCATCTTGCCCATAACAACATCAGAGTGCGCTCGCGTGCTAACATCATTGCTCTCTACCCGAGTAGCATCTTGTTGTAAAACCTTGCCGTTCTGCAGTAGAAATAAATTGGCAGCTAGGAGCGCAGTTCGCTTGTTTCCATTTGCGAAAGGGTGGTTTTTGATAAGCCGAGAACTTAGAGCGGCAGCAAGTCCAGCTGGATCATTTTCATGCGCATAGTGCTGTCGATTGATGGGGAATTGACTGCGGATTCTAGCATACTCTCGTCGCGGACATAGCTTGCCTCCTCGATACAGGCATTTAAAATCTTGACCTGGCTGACTCTAATGAAATGAAAGCTCAGAGCTTGAGTGGTTGCCATATCCTTTCGACTTGGGTCTTATAATTCCCAAGAAAGAGTATATTGTTCTCGCGTGAAGGCTGAATTGAAGGGGGCCAGTTTCTACCCTGTATTTGCTTGTGCTGCTGCTGACAATGAAGTATCAATCACTACCATAGGACGTGGAGTGTTGCTCACAGCCAAGCTCCGTGTAATGCGTGCCGCCATTGCGCGTACTTGGCATGCGGCGCCCAAGCTGAAGCGGATTGGATGGAATGGTGCGTGGGAAGAGGTAGTGGTGATTGTTGTGTGCTTGTTGTGTAGGTTGTGGGGTAGAGGACGGTGGTAGGAAGCGGCTATGTTTGTGGGGATTGCGATCCGGCTTTGTGGTGGGAGGGCTTTGGTTTTAGGGCTTGCTTCGTTACAAGAAGGGTCATGCGCAAGAGCCTAGTCGGTCAAAAATATTCACCACCGGGCAAGGTTCTGACGCCTGCCCGAAAAAACGAGAAGTCTTCATCTCGCGATGGTCAAGACAATACCCACATATTCTATCGACTCGTATCTCTCTTGTCCATCAACCCTCTCTTCTGTTCTTACATTGATCGAGTATCCATTACAGCCCACTGTCAGCGTAACAAGTATGATCAGAGAGGGGTTTCGGGGAAAAGACTCAAGACAGCTTCTAATTCAGGCTCTAGGGTCCACTCATTGGGAAGCTGCAATCCACAGCCTTACTCAAAGCTGAATTCGCTGGTGCAGACCCAATCTACCGGTCCAAGACAGGGGTAAATTACCAGAAATACCACACGAACTCTAAGTCTCTAACTCTCGCAATGTCACGCTCCGAGGGTATACACGCTCCGAGGGTGTGCACGCTCAAACGGTATGTACGCTTCAAGGGTGTGCACGTTCCCGGGGTGTGAATGCTCTCAGGGTACACGCTCCGAGGGTGTGGCCATCCCTCACTTGCTGGGTCCACCTCGTAGGTCCATCCCTCGATGAGAGAGCCAGAATTGGAGCCAGAATTAAAAGGGAGCCAAAACTGGAGCCAGAACAGGAACGGGAGCCGAAATGAAGACGGGAGCCAAAACAGGAACCGGGAGCCAGAACTGGATGGATCATGATATGAGATTCTTAAAAGTGGTCGAGATGTTCGAAGAAAATAGAAAGCACCGCATCAATACCCTGTGGCCTGCAAATAGAATAAATCACAGTCTATACTACATCCTACCATATTCCGTCACTTCACTTACACCCTTGAATGAAAATGAACCAGCCAAAGGTCGCTGGCACCAGAAGAAAGCCTAATAATTTGCTCTTCCAATCTCCGAAGCTTGAGTTCCCCAAGCGAACAGACAAACGCCTTGAGGCAGACCGTCCACCTACCCCGTACCCGATATCGATGGAAAGATTGAAACGTTCGGTGTCGTTCAACGGACAAAGTGATGTTCTAAAGGAAATCATGGTGATAAAGCGCAAAATTATTGGAGACAAAGGAATTGTGACCATGTCACATCATCTTATTAGTTTTCCCTCACTGGGTTCCGGACATTCTTCCGTCCGCCTGAGCCTCGACATTTCTTCAACGGAACTGATGAGAGCATCGGAATCAATTCTCAACCAGGTTCATTGGTCTGAAGTAGTGCTGGATGTAATAGGGAAGGAGAGACCAGCCATTTTCCGAGACGCATTCAAAAAGATCCTGCAGGTCCGGATCGAGGAGCTGCTCAAACAAGAAGATAAGCAAGAGACTGAGAATATGAAGGAACCTGATATCGAGAGTGCAGATGATATTGTTGATTGGGCTGGGAATGGACTTGCAGATTTTGAAGAGAAGATTTTTATGCAAAGGGATGAGGAGAATGAGCACGGGAGCGAGGGGTACGAAGACGACGAGGATGAGGAGGAAGACGTGGCAGACGAGGACAGCGAGAAGGACGACGGCGAGGAGGACGGCGAGTATCAGGAAGACGACGACGACTATGAGGCTATTGCAAACGAAGTTTCAGTCTAGCAATGTTTAGCGCTACAACTTGATCTTGCATTTATCTACCATATCGTTTAGTCTTTCACGTAGGCTTGATTTATCTGTGTCAAGAGATGGTCGTGCTTTGATCGGTATGTTCTCGACAAAATGCGTGTCCGTGTATGAAGCGAGTCCAGACCGCGATTCGGTGTGGTGAGCGTGCGATTACCAAACTTGTCGACTTCTCTGCAAGATTTCTCGCACGTCCTCAACACGTGAAGTAGCCATGATCAGCCAAGGGAACAAAAATAAGGGTTGAGGGAGATCTATGTAAGAAATCGTACGCTGATTTTCTCACTCGGCTAGAACTACAGATTATTGAAGTCGTTGTACGCCAAGTATTTCATCAGGTGACCAGCAATCACCTGACCGAACATTCAAATTTTCATTGACCTGTTTACCTGTTTACTCGTACATACCTGCAATACTTTCATTACTTACCTGCACCTGTCATTACCTACATTGTACGCGATTTATATCAATCTTTATCTCTTTTTAAGATTCTTTTTCAAATCTCAACGCATCTGTACTTGCTGTGCTCATAATCGTCTTATTCATGAATTCTTCGATTCTAATTCAACGCGTGTTTTGAATCTTTGTTCATTCTACCGTGTAAGTTCTGTATACTACATATGGAGCACTGGGTACGCCACATATGGAGCACTGGGTACGCCACATATGGAGCACTGGGTATGCCACATATGGAGCACTGGATATACGACATATGAAGCACTGGATAGGCCATATATGGAGCACTGGATATACGACATATGGAGCACTGGGTACGCCACATATGGAGCACTGGATATACGACATATGGAGCACTGGATACGCCACATATGGAGCACTGGGTATGCTACATATGAAGCACTGGATAGGCCACATATGGAGCACTGGATATACTATATATGGAGATACTACATATGGAGCACTGGGTATGCTACATATGGAGCACTGGATATACTAATATGGAGCACTGGGTATGCTACATATGGAGCACTGGATATACTAATATGGAGCACTGAGTATGCTACGTATGGAGCACTGAATATACGACATATGAAGCACTGGATATACTACATATGGAGCACTGGGTATGCTACATATGGAGCACTGGATATACTAATATGGAGCACTGGGTATGCTACATATGAAGCACTGGATATACTAATATGGAGCACTGGGTACGCCACATACGGAGCATTGGGTACGCCACATATGGGGCACTGAGTAGATCACATGTGAAGCATGTATAAAGCACTGTATGAGACATCTATTGAAGCTCTATATGACATCCAGATCATGTACGAAGTGCAGTGTAATCGATTCTACTGATTTCTACGAACTCTGCACTATTTGAAGATTTACACTCAATTTTGGTGGAGACTCTCGGCAAATTCTAAAAAACGGCACTGATTTCGCAATCAACGATACTACACTGCACATGCCTGTGCATAATTAATAAGACGTACTGTATTGTTGGAATCTTTGCGACATGTTTGCTAGCTTGCTTATTTCTATTTACGTAGTAAAAGTTTTTACCGCGGATAGTTCTTCCCTCCTTACGATATTCATGGTGAATTCGAACGGGCCTCATCAAGCCGTCTCCGAAACCCAATCCAGGCAGGTTCTACGGTCAGGTCTTGACGAGTACTAGTCCCGGCATTTGATGCGTCTTTGCTGTTCCCACACCGGTGTCATCAAAACGGTCGATTTCCTGCTGCTGCTGCTGCTACTGCTGCTGCCCGATCTCCTGCTGTCGTTCCTCCTTTTGCCGCTGTTTGGAAGTCTTGTATAAAACCAGTCGACCTCCTGCTGGTCTGCTGTTGGTTGAAGTCTTTGCTGCCGCTGCGTGTGTTCCTGCTGCCGCTGCTCGCATTCCTGTCGCCACTGCTTGGCCTCCTCCTCCTCCATTGTTTCGGCATCGCTTATGTCAGTACCCGAATCTTCATACCTGATGCACATATCCCTGACTTCTTCATGGCCATCGTCACAGCGTGGCTCCCCTGCCTCGTGTTCGTGGAAGTAACAACGCTCCATCCACAAATAATGTTTCGATGATTCTCTTGTATTACCTTTTGTCTTGAGTAACTCGATGACCACCCCTAACCCTCCTAACCCTAACCCTTCAGAGCGCCGTGAGCCCCTCAACGGAGTCATACATGCCGATGTTTCTTCGTAATGCTCGTTAGTCACCATCACCATCCCAATTCTCATATTCTCTTGCCAAACCATCTAGATAATGAGCGCGCAAAAGCAATATCGATTGCTTGTCTCCTATTCTTATCCCAAGGTGATGATTTTCCGCGTCGCCTCAGCTTGAGCCCAAGCATCAATGTGCATCTTGCCCACACCCAGGCGATATGCAACGTCGTTGATCCACTCCACCAGCATAATGTTATACATACACCAGGGTTTCTCCCCGTCATATCGCTGCTGGTCGAAGTGACCACCCCCTGTATCGATGTGAGGCCTGTCAGGAAAACATTGTTCCTCCATTGTCGTCGCTTCCGAATCTACCAGGAGATCCGGATTGCCTTCTCCTCTAGACTTCTGATCGTAAAGTTTGCATCTCGATATCATAACAAGTGCATACGAAGAATCTTTAGAATCTCTCTTCAATGTCATCGAGATCTCTGCGGGAACCATGACGTATCCTCCTACCTTGCCAGGCGAGGTTGTAAGACCTAAGGGGCACATAATATGCTTGTCTTTGGTACATTTGTGATTGTATATACACATAGGCCAGTAGTGGTCGTCGTCGATTGGGCCTGGGTTGAATTCTGTGGTCTCCGCCTCAAATACTAAATGATTGGTCGTACTTTTAAGATTCGGTCCCAATATTCTCTGTTCTTCCGGCGCTGTGGGGTGAAAGAACCAGTGGCGTGGATTGTCCCGTTCCCAGTAATAGGGCACACCACTGTCTAAAGCCCCTTTCCATTGTGCATGATATTCCTCACGCCTTGTGACATCTTGATTGGCGCCTTTCGGATAGCGGAAGTCTTTTCCTGAGAATGGCTGGCCGTCACCCTCGATCCACTCGATCCGCGAAAGATTTTCATCGATGTTGCATTTCACCGGTCCCACCCAGCCCGCCCAAGTCCAACTTGGGAAAAGCGGTTGTCCAGATACGGGATCACGTCGTCTTGTTGAGGGGCCGGAGGGCTGCCAGAGAAGTTGAGAGTCTAGTTCAGATCGGGGCAGTCCGAAGACGAAGTCGCTCCTGAATAGCGGACGAAATCCAGTTGCTATGCCCTCAAAAGCATTAAGCATATCAGACGCAAAGCTCAACTGCCGCGAGGTGTAGGCTTCCACTACCCTACGGTACGAAGATATATTGACGCGGCCCGAAGAGGGCATCATCATTGGTGCGTAATCTTCGAACACCTTCGGCATGAACTTTCTGTCCAGCCCACTTTCAACCACATCATCGCTTTCGATGAAAACATCCTGACGGTGTTGACATGAGAAAAAGCATCTCTGTTTGCCGACAAAAAGGACTCTTGGGGATAGTAATCTTTCCTGAAGCGTCCAAGCTCTTGAATTCCATACGGACTTGTCAATTGCCTGCGCAAAATGGGCAGGACGATTAGCGAGATTAATGCCCTGTATGTTTACGATATGCTGACGAAATTCGCGTGAATTTGATGGCATACCAGCCAGATGCGCGTCAGCCGTATCCCCTGATGCAGCCGCAATCGTCAGTACGGCAGAGCTGTAGATCAGATCCATAGCAGCGATTTGCTGTGCTTGGTCGTCGGGGTCATCTTGGATTACACAGAGACTATCTACCCATAGATATTGTTCTCCAAGTTTTCTTGTCAGAGATATTGCGTCTTTAATGGTATTCGGAAGCTCTTTCGCTCTTTCAAGGAGGGAGCCCTTTACTTCTAGGTCTTTTCTTGTATCTTTCGTATTTCGTAACGCTCTGGCTGCGCCCCAGACATAGCTCAGAGCAACATACCGTGGCTTTTGGACAGAGTGAACGATACAATCAGAATTGACATCAATTAGTCGAAAGCTTTTAGGCATCTCTCTTCCACGAGATTCGTTGGGGTTTAAGCCGCAATTACCATCATTGCAATCAATGTACCACTTTTTGACCAAGTCATATTTAATTTGAGGAAATGTGACAGACTTATGATCATTCACCTCGCTCACTAAGGTTTCGTCCTTTGGGGTCAAGCTATATATTGAGCTTAAAACGTCTATTCCGTCAGGAGGGGGTAACGTGAACACCATCATTTGACGAGGACCACGAGTATCTGTTTCTATAGGCATAGTTCTCATGGTACACATAACGGGCTTTTCAGCAACTGTGGTGTCAATCTCACGTCCTCCAACCATGTCTCTTATGGTGGATGCCACCAGGCGACAAAATGCGCACTTCTCATTCTCAAGAATATGTGCCAAAGAATTCAACTGGATTTCTTCAAGCATCTGTTCGATAGGACTGTTGATGAGGTACTTAAAATCGATGTGCCGGCAGGTTTCGCAGAGATAGCCCGGCTCATCTGCCTGCAATTCCTGCGGGCTCTCGATCCACCAGCGCTTGGATGGAGTCTCAGCCTTCTCTTGAATTTTATTTCCTGGCACGTCCTGCTTTTGAGGTGCCGGCTTTGGGTATGTCTTTCCATACCATGTCCAGTAGATATGGTTAGCGATCATCGCTCGGTCTGGAGCCGGTGATTCGGCCCATTCTGATATCGTACGGCCCAGGATTTTGATTTCGCCTTCACCGTTCTTTTGAGACGATTTAGCTTCTGGATTGTCCTCCTCACCGCCCATTTCAGATTTTCCGTCGAGTTGACTGTCTCAATGATTCGTTTCAACGTGTGAATCCACTATAACGCCTTTTTGTCCTTTCGTTGTCGACTAGACTTAGTATCATTACCACCACGATTGTATCTCACGAATTATACCTATGAATGCTCTTCGATTCGTGAAGATTGGGTTGTATATGGCTTTTTACGATTGAGGGATGGTGAAAAGACAAACCCAAATGTATCACCATTGCAATACACAATCGATGTAGCAGTCTATGAAGCAAATACTCAAATAGTGCTCTTTGATTGAGGTTTATTTGAAATTCGATTTCAACAAGTAGGTAGCATAGCCATGAAGAGGCTTCGAGGTTTTTGTTTTGGCAGAAACTGCTTATTCTTTGCGGGCCGACCTAGCTCTCGTCTCGGCATGTTTGTGGGGGCATTCTAGGGAGGGTACCCATTAATCTTATCTGTATAAATTCCTCTAGGGTAAACTTATAGAGAGAAAGCATGAGGGAGCAGAAAAGGAACACGATAGAGCATCGAGGGAGCATGAGAGAGGGAGCAGATAGACGAAATGAGCGTTAGCGCGGGAGCAAAGCGGCGGCACCTTAGTCAGCGAGTGGTCACGTGCAGCCCTGGGCTCGGGGAAGGGCCGCTGCTTCGCTCCTCGCTAAAACCTATTTCGTCAATATGCTCCCCCTCTGCTCCCCATGCTTCCTCTTTGCTCCCCTTTGCTCCCTCGATACTTTTCTTTTCAAAGCGGCTTTAATCATCCCTACTCTCCGAACATCACAAGGAAACAATTCTGGTAAAATCCAAGCAAGTCCTTCGACCAGAGTCACACCTTTCATAGGCTTTGGCACGCCCTAACACCTGGGTATTGACACCAAAGTTCGTCCAGGTGATTCGGAAAGGGGTGTTTAGAGAGACACGACGACATTGTGTAAGTTGCTTCTACTTCTATATCTCAAATCCTGATCTAAATATCCTGTGATTCACAAGGTGCTCCAAGTGCCAGCCCACTAGCTTGCGGACTATGTCCAGTAATTCTGATGACTATCACAATGAAGCTGAGCGCAACTCTGCTCCAGCCCTCACCGCAGCGCTCAACGATGGCAAAACGCACCTTCTTCTCGCTGCTAGCGGTTCTGTTGCAATCGTAAAGCTACCACTCATCATATCCTCTCTTACACACCATCCCAACCTCTCCATTCGTATCATCCTGACCCAAAACGCGGCTCGCTTTCTCACCGGCCAGTCCCCCGAACAGCCTACCGTGGCCTCCCTGTCCGCGCTCCCTATCGTCGATGCTGTCTACCAGGATGAACACGAGTGGGTTGAGCCCTGGCAGAGGGGTGCAAGCATACTTCATATTCAACTCCGCCGTTGGTCTCATCTTCTCATAGTTGCCCCATTGACAGCAAATACATTAGCTAAGATCTCCGGCGGTTTCTCTGATAACCTCCTGACAAGTGTTATTCGTGCATGGGATATCAACCCTATGAACTCAAAAAGGGCCCGCATCATTGTTGCGCCAGCCATGAACAGCTCGATGTGGGCTCACCCTATTACGGCGAAACAGATACGGTTATTGGAAGAAGAATGGGGTGTTAATGGCGTGAATCCGGATGAGGGATGGATAGAAGTATTACGCCCGCAGGTAAAAACACTAGCTTGTGGCGACTTCGGGCAAGGTGGGATGTGTGATTGGCACGAAATCGTTGCTGTGATTGAGAACCGATTATGCCTTAGTACGTTAAAGTCGGAAGACTCTCGAAACATAACTTTAAAAAGTGGTACTTAGGGCCTAGATCATCTCTCGGGGAGATCACTCTAGAGCTGTAGCATTTAGGACCGAACCGTCTATCTTATTTATCGCTATAATGTCCATCTACTACCACGTTTCGTCTGTAACTTAAGAGATTTGGACTACTCATACAACAAGGAGCACTGGAATGATATTAATCCCCTCTTCCGTACCCTGACATACAGGAAGAGTCAAAAGTGATAGTAACTCAGGCGTCTTCTTCCTGGAGGGAAACTATCATCATTACCTTCAATTTACCCGTCGTCCGCCTCGCCTTCGACGTCACCGCCAGCCGCGTCCTCATATTCTTCATCCTCACTTCCCAATCTCGCCTGCTCTTCCTGGACACCCCGCAAATGCCTGCAAATACTCAAGGGCCTCCGGGTCACCCTCGCCCGCCATCTGATCCTCCGAATGGGCCGCTATGAAAGTCGATCATACCAGTAGCCCCATGTGCCGACCGTCGGGTTCGACGATATTCGTCGAATAGAGCGAGAAGTGCTTTGTCGTCCTCTGTCATCTCCTTCACTGCCTGCGTTCTTCACTGCCTGCTTCGCCGCAGACTCCATGTCGAGCATTTTGATCTCGTCATCACTATCAACGTCATCGTCTTCATCATAGCCGTCATCAACGCTGCGCTCCTTCCGCAGTCGCTCCTGAGGATGCAGGATCTCCTAGGCTACTTACTATACCACCAATTCTAGCTGGATACCCCTTAGCAAAGGTGTCGTTGTGGGGTTTTCTATAAGAGGCTAAAGGGGTAATAAAAGCCAGAAGAGGAAGGCCGGAGGGGAAGCGTGATGTGCTGTGCTATGGAAAAGGGAGAAAGCGGCGTGAAGGAATAGAGAATCGTCCGTGTGGCAAAGGACAAACACCATCGGCGTTGAAACGTGCATGCAACGAATAAGGAGAAGGCAGTCAAGAATCATAAAGAGAGAGAGAGAGGGTTCAAGAGGGATTGATGATAATAATTGACGAACAAAAAGCGGTATTGCCGCTCGGGATTATGATACGTCTGCGGGGCGTTCTGAATGGGATTTGGCGTACCAACGCTTGGGTTAGGGGTTACATGAATGCATGATTCCATTCCTTGAACAAGGAGTAATCGACTTATTCAATGTACATGTAAGAAACCGTAGAAGTGACTCGATGTTTTCGCCGTGGTAGCCTGATAGATGTGTAGAATATGACATAAAGATCCCGCTTCAGTAGAGGGTGCAAGACGCCGACCTGAGATTGCGATGCGAGAAAGCAACATGTATCAACATGGAGTCACTTGCTGTACGATTCCATAAGAGAGTTATTTAGAGGAAGCTCCCAGCGAGTTCTCGGAAAAATCGTAAACCTAAAGCCTCGCGAGTCAGACATGTCAATTCAGAAGTAGGAGCAGAACACCATTCGAAAGTCAAAGTTTACCATATTAGTCCACCCACCGCCCCCGAATTTCACTTCACTCGTCCCCCTATTTTCAAACCCCAGTCCCTCATAAAACGTAATCAGCCCATCATGCGCAAGCAACGACATCCTATCCGCAATCCCCGAAGTCTCCATCCTCTGAATATAACTCTTCATAACCGTCTTGCCAAGCCCCCTCCCCTGATACGCTGGCAAAACAGCAAGGGAGTGTACCGCAACGGTGCGACCGTTCTCATGGTGGCCGCGGGTGTCTGCGAATGCTGGGCCGGACTGCGAGGCCTCGGGCAGGTCCATGGATTCGTCTGTGACGAAGTGGGAAGTGCATTTGGTTGCTATTACTTGGGCGATGAGAACGCCCTTTCTGTTCGGGGAGGCGGAGTCGGGGGCTCGGGCTGAGGGATAGGTGGGAGCGGATGAGACGGGGGTGGAGGTGTCGGCTGTTGAGAAGAGGCCGAGAGAGAGCTCGGGGCAGGCGGAGAGGCGGTAGATGAACTGTTGGGTATGTGAGTTGGAATTGAACGTTGCAAACCGACAAGCAAGAGATACGAAGTGAGGTAGGTACAGTATTAGACTATTTGGAATACTCAAAAAAACTCTTGGAGCTGCAATTACAAGACGTGGCGTACATATTGGCGATAGGTGACTGTACATACGGTATGCATGAAGAACAGATGTACAGCATTACAGAGACATCAAAAACGAATGATGCGGGCTTTTGATAGGATACATAGAAGATCTTAGGCGCACCTTCTCTTTGGAGCATCTCTCATGTTCTGGAAAAACCGAGTCTTCAAGTGCTACACAACTATCCACGTTGGACCTCGACAACGTCTGCACATAAGGGTGCAAATCGTTCTTCTCATTGGATCGTGCCCTCCAGTCTCGAAGCTGGGCATTTGTTCCCGATGGCTCATCTCTGTGGATGGTAAACTCGTTGTAGCCGTCCTCGCCGGTGGCGGTCGAGCCACCCCCAAACTGTGGAGTTTGGGGGGACGGGCTGCTGGTTAGAGCGGGATCCTCTGTAGATTGAGAGGCGAAGAGATCTCTAGGCATGGCGGAAGTCTGCTTTGCAGCGGATGATAAATGATTGGAGCGTTGACCAGACGACCTCAAACGGACACTTGCAGGCTCCTAGGAAGTGACCCTGCAGCAGCTACTCGATATGTTATGATATTGCCCCCACGCCGGTCACAGGTTACACAGTAACGGTGTTCGAGAGTATATCACTGGCACGTGGTTTGCTATTGTTCAGACGTTATGCCCAATCTCCATATATTGTTTGCCCACCGACCTTACCCTATCATATCATACCTTCATGACCTACGTACTCCGTACTGCTCACCTGATCGTTGGGGGTTGGAGTTTCCATGGATGCCCCGATGTCTAGGATGACTAACGATGACATATGCCTCGGACTTCCCTTGCTGACTTTCTACTTTCGATATTAACCCCGTGCGTGATGGAGCACAGCAAGCATCTAACTTCATACATACTGTAAAGTATTATATAAACTTCACCTTCAGACTAAACCCCCCCCCCCAAATTGAAACCGGAGAAACCTCTGGGCTACCTCCTTACTCTTCGCCGATCACATCATACTTTGACGATGATGAATCCCGTTTCATCGCCCAGCCGCGACTTTCCATATGGTTCCGCTTGCGGCCCTGCTCCGGCTGTTTAGGTTCTTTCTCCCTGCAAGCTTGCGGGTTGTAGGCTCCAAGGTTCAGCAAGACAATCTGTCATATACTTCTGCTAGGATGCGCTTTTCGTGACCAAAACCTTATCAACGACATTGTCGTCTGCCACTGCTGCCCCAAACTACAAACATCTTACACAACCGATAGCAAAATGTATGTTGCGTATGACGCTCTTGATGGTGAAGCTGATTTGAACAAGGCATATCACAATATCCATCACAGCCCCTCGCGGCGTCGTCGTTGGCCAAGATCTTGTCACCATCGACCTCGCCCCAGACATGACGCTCGCCGATCTCAAAGTGGTCATACAAAGTGAGACCAACCTTGCCCCGCCCGCCCAGATCCTCTACCACAACGGACGAGAGCTTTCCGACGATTCGCAGACGTTGAGTCAGTGTCAGATCAAAGAGGATGACATGCTAGCACTGCTTGTGCGCCCACGAGCATCAAGCAGCGGACCAAATAGATCGGCGCAAGGTGGCCAAACAAGGGGCACTGCCCCAGCTGGTCGGAGGCAGGGTGGACAAGACCCAGAACCATTAAGGTTGCAAGCGCTAGGTGATCCACGGGTCCTCCAGCAGATCAGAAGCCTCAATCCTGAGCTGGCGAATGCTGTCTCTGATGCCGCCCGCTTTCGGCAGCTGTTGGAACATACGAATAGCACACACCAGCAAAAAGAAGCCGACAAACAACGCGAGCTAGCTTTGCTCAACGAAGACCCCTTCAATGTGGACGCCCAAGAGAAAATCGAAGAGATTATTAGGCAAGAGCGGGTAATGGAAAACCTGCAAGATGCCATGGACTATACGCCGGAAGGTAGGTTCTCTCTCAGACTCATGCTCAGCATCTATACTGGTTACTGACCGGCTGCTCCATTAGTTTTCGGCAGAGTGACAATGCTATACATTGACGTAGAGGTTAACAATCATAAAGTCAAGGCCTTTGTCGATTCTGGCGCTCAAATTACTATCATGTCACCTACCTGCGCCGAAAAGTGTGGAATCATGAGGCTGATCGATAAGCGCTATTTTGGAATAGTACGAGGTGTCGGTACCGCTATGATCCTTGGACGAGTTCATTCTGCGCAAATTAAGGTGGGCAATCTATTTCTCCCAGTTAGTTTCACAGTCACGGAGGGGAAAGACGTGGACCTACTCCTAGGGCTGGACATGCTGAGGAGGCATCAAGCCTGCATAGATCTACGGAAAGGGGCTTTGATAATCGGAGGGGAAGAGGTGAATTTTTTGGGTGAGGCGGATATTCCTAAGCATGAAGAAGATGAAGCGGAAATGGATGGGCCTTTGGGTACGAAGACGGGTGCCATATCTGAGGCTGTCTCACAAGATCAATCAAACGCAACAGATGCTCAACCGAAAGGTAAAGCTCAAGCAACTGAAGGTTCCTCAGGGACAGCCGGAGAACCAACCGGGGGACAACAAGCGCCTAGAGGATCATTTCCTCCTGAAGATATTGCCAAGCTGACCGACCTTGGGTTTTCGAGAGAGGAGGCCGTTCATGCTTTGGAGCTCGCGGGAGGCAATGTCGACATGGCTGCTGGGATCCTCCTATGATGCCCTTGGGCAACTTCGTGCATTATTTAGCGCCATTGTTTTTGGGTGGCATTGCAAAGGCATACGTTATCAGGTACTTAGTCGTTAGCATAGAGGGACTCGATGCCTCTTGGGCCTTCCAGCCATCACCAATCGAATTTACAGCGATGTCCAGATTCATCGAATCACGAGCCTCACTGCCCTACCACTCCTTCAAACCCATAAGACCATGCAGTGACTGCTTATGACGTATCAAACTCTTAGGTTAGAATATTTTAGAGCTGTAATTTTCAACCCCACACTTAATAATACGAAAACATTACACTCAAAGAATCCAGTAATATAGACTACCACACCCACTTCATACTATGTTTGCTGTGCCCGGTTGGGCCATTTCAGCAGATGCTCTGAAAATTCAAGAAGATCCTGCAGGCAAGAAATTGACTCATGACTCTGCGCCGAAGGATCAGAAAGGGACTAGTCTGACATCGAAGAAAAGGAAACGAGGTCATGGCAAGGCAAATGGCGTCAATGTTACAGAAGAAAACCTTGCAGACCTGTGGAGGAAGCATATCGAAGGAAAGAGCCATGTAGTAGAGGATGGCGCAGGCAGTATGGAAAAGAAGAAGAAGAGGCGGAAAGAGAAAGTGCTGAATGAGACTGAAGCTCTTACTACCAAAGCTGAAGCTTTATTTAAGGCAGCCGAAGACCCTGAGAAGTCTGAGATCGGAATTGGAGAGAGCAAAGGCAAGAAGCATGTGGAATCAAGTCCGGTAGCGAAAGCAAGAAAGTCCGAAATTACAACGGAAACCGTGAATGGCGAAGCACAGAATATGGACCCAAAAGAGGCTGCTAAGGCCAAGTTCGACGGTCGGAAACGCAGGGCTTTGGAAAAGAAGGAGAAGAAAGCCTATCTCCAAGCCAACGGTACCATCCCACCGCAGCGTCCTACAAATATTCAAGATGCGTCTATCTCCAGTGACAGTCCCAACTCTCCCAGCACAGCCAAACCTATAAAATCTCTTCCAAAAAATCCACCTCCTAAGAGCACAAATGCTCCTGCCCCCATAACCACTACAGATAGGCCCACAACCACCGTCGAAACCAAGCCTCCAGCCCAGCAAGCCCCTTCAAAGCCCCATGTGCAGGTCCCCGCATCCAAGCTAACTCCCCTCCAACAAAGCATGCAAGCCAAGCTCGTCTCCGCCCGCTTCCGGCATTTGAACCAAACCCTCTATACTACCGCATCTACGCAAGCTTCACAGCTATTCACTGAAACTCCCAGCGCGTTCTCGTCCTACCACGCCGGTTTCCGTGCCCAAGTCACCGTATGGCCGCAGAACCCTGTCGATACGTTCATCGAAGATGTAAAAGCAAGAGGGAAAGTGAGAGTAGGACGGGATAGTCAAAAAAAGCTTTGGAGGCAGGAGCGTCAGGGGAAGGGAAAGGGAAAGAGAGACGTCGACAGCGCATTGGCTGCGGCAGATTCGAAGCCGGCCCAGGACTTGGATCCCCTCCCCTGCACACGCGGAACATGCACCATCGCCGACCTTGGCTGTGGTGATGCCACTTTCGCTGCCACTCTAAGCCCCCTCTCCAAGTCCCTGCACCTACGCCTCCACTCCTTCGATCTCGTTAAAGGCGACGGCCTTAACGCCTCCTTTATTACGGTCGCAGACATCTCCAGCCTCCCTCTCGCAGATGGAAGCGTGGATGTAGCAATTTTGTGTCTAGCGCTCATGGGCACGAATTGGGTCGATTTTGTGGAGGAGGTGGGGAGAGTGGTGAGGTGGGGCGGGGAGTGCTGGGTGGCGGAGATTAGGAGTCGCTTTGGGCGACCGGCGGTGAACAGGAAGGGGAAGCAGGGGAAGGGAAAGGAGGATGATGAGGAGGAAGTGGTTGCGGACGTGGAGGAGGACCTGGTGGACAAGCACCGGGAGAAGACGGACGTGAGTGCGTTCGTGGAGGTTTGGAGGCGGCGAGGTTTCGAGTTAAGGGGCGAGGTAGATACGGGGAACAAGATGTTTGTGAAGATGAGGTTCGTGAAGAAACTTACCCCAACCAAGGGCAAGGATGTTCCTAAAGACGATGCCCTGACGCACGGAAAGGACGAAGAAAGGGGACAAAGAAATTTCAGGGGGAAGAGGTTCCTGGATGATACCCGAGAGGATGATGTGGACGAGGCAAAGGTGCTGAAGCCCTGTGTCTACAAGACTAGATGAGAGAGTTGCGCAAAACGGTAAATGGGTACTTGTGCGGCTCTCCTGCCATCTTCTATCCTAATTCGCGTGCGTATGGTATCATGGCTTGCCTGCCGATTCCTATTCAATCCCTGGGTATCATTACGCTGCCGCCCCTCACTCTTCTTGCTTGCCTATGCCCAAACATTCTGATCTCTAATCACTTGCTCCATAGGATCTCTTATATTCCTCCATGCGTGTTAAGTCGGTCCCTCCCACTCCCCGCAATTCCTTGATCAAGTCGTTCAAGGTGATGATACTCAACACCGGCACCCCAAACTCCCTCCTCACTTGTCCAATTGCACTTGTTGTTACTCCATCTCCTGGCATCCTCTCCATGCGGTCCAAGGCCACGATTACTCCGACCAAAGAGCCTCCCTCTTTGGCGATTATCCCACAAGCCTCCCTCATGGCCGTCCCCGCCGTGATAACGTCGTCCAGAACTAGTACCCTCTTCCCCCTCAGTCCTGCCCCCACAATGCTCCCTCCCTCTCCATGATCTTTAGCTTCCTTCCTATTAAACGAGAAGCTCACATCCCCATACCTCCTCTCATCCAACTCCGCCAGCTTATCGACCGTAGCTGTAGCCAAAGGGATGCCCTTATACGCCGGACCGAATACAATATCGAACTTGAAACCAGGATTGGAGATGCTGTAGGTAATGAGAGTGTGCGCGTAAGCGCTACTGATGGAGCGCAGCAGCGAGGCGCGGTGGAAGAGGCCGGCGTTGAAGAAGTAGGGGGATCGGCGGCCGGATTTCAGGGTGTAAATGCCGAATGTTAGGACATGCGCGGATAGGCAGGAGTGCAGGAAGGAGCGCTTGTAGTCTGGCAGGAGGGAGGCGGATGCGGAGATAGCGGTGGTGAGAGATTCTGCGGTGTTGGGGGCGTTGTTTGAGGTCTGCGAGGATTTGACGACCGGGAGAGGATGCATGGCATCAAGGCGGGCTTGGAGAGCTTGGATGCGGGCGTTGAGATCGTCGGGTTCGTCTGTTTGGGTGGGGGTTTGGGCGGTGATCGGGTTGGCGGGGGGAGGATTGGGCGGGTCCATGATAGCGCTGACGTCGGCTAGTGTGTTGAAGCGAGAGTTGGTCGGTTAGGGACTGCAAAGCACCACTTTAGACAGCAACGAAGGCAGAGTGGATTGTTGCGTTTATTTGTGTTGATCCTGGGAGGAACAAGTCCTGCGCATGGCCTGATGGCTGTGAAAAGTTAAGCGAGTCTTAGCTCCCGCCTCGCGAAAAGTTGCCCCACAAAGACTTCGCTGTTAATCTTCGACCGCCTTCTCGCCGCCCCTCCACAGCTGTTGAATGTGAAGCGCATCACAACCCGACACCCACTCTGAGCTCAAGAGTTAAATATGAAAACCACCTGGAAGGAGATACAACCGGTGCCTACGAGCCAAGAGTTCCTTGATGTGGTTCTCAGTCGCACACAGCGACGCTTGCCTACCCAGATCAGATCAGGATTCAAGATTAGCAGAATAAGGGGTATGCGCCAGCGGCACAGGTTTTGGTCATATTAGCTAACGTACGGCAGGTTTCTATACTCGCAAGGTCAAATACACACAGGAGACTTTCTCGGAGAAGTTGTCCCTTATCTTGGATGGGTTTCCGCGTCTGCAAGATATACATCCGTTTCGTCAGTCCCCTCAAAGTCGAGCTCTAATCTTCGTATTCCTATCCTGTGGATGCCATAACTGACAGCGATGTCCAGACAAGGATTTGCTGAATACACTCTACGATGCGGACCATTTTCGAATTGCCCTTGGGCAGCTTTCTACAGCAAAGCATCTGATCGAGACTGTCTCCCGAGACTATGTCCGTCTACTCAAATATGCGCAGTCGTTGTTCCAATGCAAGCAACTCAAACGTGCCGCTCTCGGGCGCATGGCTACCATATGCAGACGGCTGAAAGACCCTCTCGTGTATCTTGAACAAGTTCGGCAGCATCTGGGCCGTCTACCCTCAATCGATCCAAATACCAGGACCTTACTCATTTGCGGATATCCCAATGTCGGGAAGTCGAGTTTTCTCCGAAGTGTTACAAGAGCAGATGTCGATGTTCAGCCATACGCGTTCACAACGAAGAGTCTGTTTGTTGGCCACTTCGACTACAAATACCTTCGCTTCCAAGCCATAGACACCCCTGGTATTCTCGATCACCCACTTGAAGAAATGAACACTATCGAAATGCAATCCATCACCGCAATTGCCCACCTCCGCTCCGCGATTCTCTACTTCATGGATCTTTCCGAACAATGCGGTTACTCTGTCCAAGCACAAATCCAGCTCTTCCAATCCATCAAACCGCTCTTCGCAAACAAACTCGTTTTCATAGTCATCAACAAAATTGACATCACCCGCCCTGAGGATCTTGATCCTGAAACCAAAGTCCTCCTCGACTCCATCATTACGCCAGGGACCGTCGAACTCCTCCAACTCTCCTGCACAACAACGGAAGGCGTCACCGCCGTCAAGAACGCCGCCTGTGACCGCCTCATCGCCGATCGCGTCGCCCAGAAACTAAAAGCCGGCTCCGCAAACAACACCAGCGGTACTATCGGCGGCCGACTTGGAGACGTCCTGACACGAATTCACGTCGCCCAACCACTCGGCGGTGTAGTTCGCGAGCCTTATATCCCCGAAGCCGTAAAGCAGCTCCGCAAGTACGACAAGAATGACCCCAATAAACCTAAGTTAGCCCGCGACATCGAAGAAGAAAACGGCGGTGCAGGCGTCTTCAATGTCGATCTCAAGCAGAAATACCTCCTGAAAAACCCCGACTGGACTCACGATCGCGTTCCTGAAGTCTTCGACGGGAAAAACGTCTACGACTTTATCGACCCGGACATTGAATCAAAACTGGAGGCCCTCGAAGAAGAGGAAGAAAAGCTCGAAGCCAGCGGCTACTACGACTCCGATGACAGCGTCGAAAGTGCCACAGAAGCCGACACGAGAATGAAAGCGGAGCTAATCCGAGAAAAAAGACAACTCATAATTAACGAAAACAAAATGCGCAAATCCCTAAAAAACCGCGCCGTCATCCCCCGCCCCGCCACCACCAAGAAACTTTCCGCCATGGAAGACCACCTCGACCGCCTCGGCTACGACACCACCCCCATCTCCGCCCGTGCCCGCTCCCAATCCCGCGGCCGGCCCCTCTCCCGCAGCCGCACCGCCACCGAAGACGCCATGGACATCGACGGCGCCCCTAGCGCTAGCACAATCAATGTGCGAGATCGCAGCCGAGCGCGCAGTCAGAGCAATAGACGCGATGACGGAGTCACGAGTGTCGGCGCGCGGAGCAAAGCGGAGAAACTGCAGAAGCTGGGGCAGAAGAAGATGAATCGGATGGCGAGGCAGGGGGAGGCGGATCGGCATACTAGTAGTGCGATGCCGAAGCACTTGGTGAGTTTTCTTTATGCTCTTCTGTGCTTTTGTGGTTTTGAGAGCTAATGGGTTTGTGTGCGCAATAGTTTTCGGGCAAGAGAGGGATGGGGAAGACGCAGAGGCGGTAGATGGGATTGTGGACTCATTACGGGGGAACAGAATGTCAACGGTACCTTTCGCGTACATGAGGATAAGACAAAGAGGGTTTCTTACGCAATCACTCTGGTCTTTTGCCGGCTGAAGGCGTAGCGGAGAAAGCTCGAGTTAACGATGGGCTCGATTAGGGACTTGATATGACAACTGCACATGTTCTACAGAGAATCGGTATATGCATCGCATGAGAAGATCTGGAGAAATCGAATTCTCAGCTTTCTCTACGTACAGCCGTTGAAGGCCTCTCCTCTCCAACTCTCCCCCAAAAAGATATAACCCCCCCACCCCCTCTTCAGTTATCCCACCACAGAAACATCGTCTAATAGTTAAATATCGACAAAACAACTGCGCCGTCGCCATCATGTTATAAAACGATCATGCGCTCGTCTAGTCGTTGAAGACCGCAAACGCCGTTCTGCGTGCCCATCTCTTGTGATTTTTAATTCGTTGAGAAATTATTGTGTATAAAATGGGGGATATGTGTTGAATGGTATATGAAATGTCCAAGGGTGAAAAACGCCGACGCTATGCTGGTATATGTTGAATTTGCGAGGAATATGTAAACGTCCAGGATTGGAAATGGTGATGGATAAGCTGGGAGGGTTGATATAGTAGGTTAGGAGAAGCGGTCGTGTAAGGCGGAGTGGTTGTGCAGTGGTGATGATGAATGTTTCGGTGGTTACTCTATTGCTTGCTCTATCCTCTCATAGGCGATGTGTAAAGATGTTGTAGTTGTAGGTCTATTTATTGACCTCGTTGAAGACCGTCTCGTCGGTCTTAAAGGACCCATTTAACTCGGCGGTACCATTGGCGTGGACGCCATTGATCACTGGCTTAGTGACAGCCGCTGGATCGTCCATATTCTTAACCTCGAGGCCGTCGAAGAGCCTGAAGATGCCATGGGTGGAGTGGAAGTCGTTGTGGACTATATCAATCAGCAAATTTTGGCTCATATTACATACGACATGTGGGAACATAAAAGCGTGTTAAGGGGAACATACCAATGTTAATCAGATACCAATTATTTATAATCCCGTCAATGAGTTGCCGACTGGGACTTAGCGCGGAATGGCATTTTGCCCAGTCTGACCCAAGCTTGAACGCCTCATCCTTCCATGCCAGGAAGCTTATAGTCTCAACGATGGTCGGCTGAACGATCTCCTTACCTGGGAAGACACCCCAGGTCACAGCATTAGGACCTTCGCTCGGAGCATTGGTCCTGAGATCCCCGTCTTTGTTAACGGCATGGAAGGTCATGTCTGGGTCCTTGTCGATGCGAGCAATTAGTTCTGTGATAATCTGCGGTGGGACAAGTAACTCCAGATAAGCCTTTTGATATACATATCCGCCGTGTGGCCCCCAGCCGTGGATTGGATGGGAAGATTTCACGCCATTGACGGAGGGCTGAGAAGTAATGGTTAGTAAACCTCTGCGGTTTAGGTCGATAAGTCCTGGTTTTATGGAGTCTGTTTCGCTTGTGATGGGGGATTCACTCCACGGCAGGCTTTGGAGGTCTTTTTCGAGGAAGCGGATGAAGATATTAGCGACGTCTCGCAGGCTTTTGGGGGTTCCCCATAGCTTGATGTTTTGCTCGTTCGTTCCTTTTAGACCGATGCCGTAGGCGTCTAATTCGCCGAAAGCGGGTGATCGAGAGTCACCCCAGCGGCCATTGGGAAACTCGTCCCAATCTTGGGTGCGGGCAATGTATGATTTGTTACGGTTTTTCCAAAATATGGGTCTTACATCTTCTTCTCTGCGATTGAGCCCTAGCGATTGTCGCCATGGTAGCGGCTTGCTGGTTGGTGTCCCGTCCTTAGATACGAGATCCAGTTCTTCGAGTACCATTCGCGTTGCCTGTGCAAGATTCATGGTGTAACTAGGCAAAGCGTGAACACAGTGAAAGTGGGATGTGTCAATGGCATGCTTACAAATGTAGATGCACAATACCAGCGCCGATAATCCTCTGGCACATTTCGGCCACGAGGCCTTTTCCTACTTCTCGGACCTTGGCATCATCGTTTTTTACGGGTTCTAGGGCGTCTGTCCACTTCTGCGGAATTTTGCAATTGGACCAGCCTGCGCGTCTCAAGAACGCCGCGTGTGTTTGTATGGGCATGATTCCTGGGACGATAGGAACATTGATACCTCGAGCACGGCACTTCCCCACCCAGTCAAGGAAATTATCAACATCATAGAACATCTGGGTCACAATGAAAGTCCCGCCAGCATCAATTTTCTCCTTTAGATGATCCAGCAATATATCCGGATCTTGTTGATCATCGCAGCCTTCCGGATAGCCAGCGACACCGATATCGAAGTGATCACCGTATCTCTCCCTGATGTATTTAATGAGATCTTTAGCATAGCGGAAGCCTCCCTCTATTGCCTGCCATTTCTCCTTCTCTCGCGGAGGATCTCCACGAAGAGCCAATATGTTGCTGCAACCTGCCTTGTAAGCTTCTTTCAACGCATTGTCGACCTTCTCTAGCTCCATATCGGTACATGTAAGGTGCATGCATGTTTCAAGACCGTAGAATGTCTGTGCGACATTAACCATTTCACACGTGAGATGTGACAAAGTCCCACCAGCGCCCCAAGTGACATCAATGAATGAAGGGCCTAAATCGTGCATTCGATCCATGCCTGTTCTCCGTCAGTCAAGACACTATAAAGCTATTAGACACGGAGTTCTATTCGCGGGAACGCACGGTCGTAAAGGTTCTGAACTCCCTACACCGGGCATCAGTATAATGATACGATCCGAGATTGGTCGTAAGAGATATTTACCTGCGCCGTTTTAGGAGGAAAGAATTCGAAAGAGAACATTGGCTTCCCCGTCCGCTCCGCCTCCGCAAGCTTTTGGCTGATATGCATTCTGAAAATTTCTAAGGACCGCTATAGTTCTATTGAGTGAAAGATGTGTCAGTATCTGTGTAGAGACTCATACAAAGAAAAGGCAAGAAGCTGACAAGTAGCGTGCTAGGGGTGTTGAGTACGTCAGGTTGGCCAGCACGACGGTGTTTGGTTTCTCTACTGACCCAAAAAGCAAGATTGCTAGGCCTGACAGCTTTCCTGTCTTCTTGTGGCTGAGCCTGCTAACCAAAGTACCTTTTCCGAGCCCACCTATCTGCCTGCTGTCGCGACATGCACCACGGTGTTTGCCTTCTCGATTTTGCGGTGTGTGGGGTAGGACTTCGAAAGAGGCTTGAGCGGTACACGGTTTTTTTCGGGGAATAAATTGGCGTTGAATACGTGGTTGGGCTGTCCAATGGATTATCGAACGAGAAGATAGGAACGGATTAGCTGCAGGAATCCAGAGTACTGTGGGCACTGTGTAACTCTAACTCGACCGCTGCAGAAAAGATCGTGAGGCCAGCGTAATGTAATCTTTATCGAATATCGATGGGTTGCATATGAAAATACATTACGGAAACAATACTCTCTGTCCTGAAAGGGAAGGTATAAGCGAGCTACCCCTTAGTTCCCGTTGCTGCTCTTCCGCCTTTCCGCTTTCCCACCCCCTCACCCGATTCCCACCATTGATGACGACAAGCTAACAGCGACGACGACGTCGACGACAACTACCTCGCCTTGACCAGTCTTGGCATATGCAATACCGCCTCACCACGGCAAGCATTTGTCTTTTTCCTTGGGAACGTACTTTCTCCATCTGATATCCGAATTTCCATTTCCATCTGGAACCAAAGCGTTCAAAATGCAAGCCCAACTTCCTAACGCTCCCTTGCAACGCATGACTCGCGCGCAGCTTTCGTCTATCCTACTGTCTCTTGATGCGTCGAAAGTCGCCATCATTGACGTCCGTGGTGACGACCATGTAGGAGGTCACATTCATACTTCTACCCATGTGCCATCAACGTCCCTAGACTACCGCATCCCGCAACTTTTCCGAACCCTGGCTGATAAAGAAATTGTGGTCTTTCATTGCGCGTTGAGCCAAGAGAGAGGTCCTCGTGCAGCACGAAAGTATATGGATGAGAAGAGAATGGATCAGAGGAAGAGGCAAGAGACCTCAGAGGATCACCGGGAAGTCTCAGTATCTGTAATAAACCCGGACTCGGGTATGGGGAGCAAGAATTTGGGCGTCTTGGGCGCTGAAGGCGTTGACCCGCAAGCAAAGGTTGCAGATCAAGAGGTTTACGTACTTGATGGGGGATTTGTGAAGTGGCAGGAAAAGTGCGCGACGCCCTTGTGATTATAGTCCTTGTGTCTATTGTTTTGTTTTCAGATGAATTCATCAATATCGCTAACAATGTGAACTAGATATGGAACGGATAGGAGATTGACAGATGCGTATGCGGCAGACTTGTGGACGGACTATTACTGAGAGGCCCTATGATGGAATCTTAAGCATGGCCCACTGGACGACCTCAACCAGTAATGGGAAGCAACTGAGATGCGCAACTGTCTGACTTCTGAGCTGTTACATCTTATATCTGCCGGCAGACATCTGATGGCTAACAAAGAACTATGATGTCGCGAAAAAAGAAAAGGAGTGACATTATGCTTCGAACCGATGATTTTCTACCCATATCTGAGCCTGCCAACCATGACAAGGGTTTCCAGACATCTACGACACAAACAATTGATCTATCTCGGTTCTCCAACATCTTGAGCCACTTCCGCAAGCCTCACTATACGCCCACGCTTGAGTGGCTATTCAATTGGCGTACTGTTCCATGTTTCCCACATGAGAAATCATATTTTGCAAATAGAAAACTGCTGAAAAGTCTCTCTTATATCGATCCATTATAGTCCCATCCTCACGATTCGTTGAGTCCCGGCATCTGAGGCTGGCAAAAGTAGAAGTTCAACCACCGCACAGATATCAGAGTCTAATTACTATCAAGAATATCCAGATCTTCTACTAAACTTCTTATCTGTCTCCCAGTCTAACCTAAAATCTACCTTGCTATTTATTATCTGTGCTATCATTTTCTTTTCAACTTCAATGCACTCGCTTGGAACGGTATTTGAGCTTGTCTCAAGGCTTTCTCGTTTACATCGACTACTGACGAAACTGAAAGTATGACCACCATGATGGCTTTCCCAATTTCTGCCCATACATTTTATATGGACTGAGGGATACTGCAGGAGCATGAATAGTCCTAATGTATTTGCCTGGATAATTCAACTCAGACCTTAGTTTCCCATCTGCGCCTAACAAGCTCCCTTTACATCCCTCCACAAATCCCAACCACCCCCTATTCTCCTTCACCGAGCCCTTCTCCACCTCCCGGAAACCCAATCCCTCCTCAAAAAAACCCCCCAACAAACTCCCTCATCTTTCTCCAACTCAAAACCCAGCCAACCACGCCCCAGAAACCCACAAGCCTTCCGTTACCGCTTCTTCTCGCGCTAAGTGGAAGGCGATTCGATCACTATAACAACCATCCGAAACGAGTACCTAACCATTAAACTCATATCCACCTGATTCAGCGACCATAGCCACAGTACGGTAACCCAAGCATGAACATGCGGAGGCCCAAGGGGGGAGGTTTGTTGTATGGAGGTTCGGGGAAAAGGCAGAGAGCACCATCGAGAAGTTCGAGTCATTTTCTCTTAAGCAATGAAGTACGGTCTTAACTATCGATACTAGTCCCGAAACGGACGATGCTTGGATGCTGGAGATGTCGAGGGCAGGGGGGGGGGTTTGACGTGTTACATACGGGCCTTCATCGATGTACACGGTCACACATAACACCAACATGGCCAGCAACCTCATCATCCCAGCGCTCTCTTCCTTTCCCTGATATCATCTTCTTCCAGAGACACATCACCTCCCCCTCGTCACCCCCCCTCCCCAAATAATCAATTACATTCCTTCACCCGTGCACCCAAGCTTACTTATCTCACCTATCTTTCCCCCTTACATTCTCAACCCTTCACCTTCCAGGATTCCGTACCCCACTCCCGCATCCCTCCACATCAATCTTACCAGTCTCAACCTTCGGGAATACCATCAGGGACAGAAACCCACTTCAATCCCACTACCAAACAACCCCCCTCCCCCTTTTTAAAATTCCACCACAGCGTCTTGAATAAAGATAACCCTTTTCCACTCTTTACAACCCTACCGTCGCTGAGACTTGGTGAAGGCTACGGAAGCGCAGAACCGGAGGCGTTGGTAGAGCTCTTTGAGGTATTGCGGTTGCGATTGAGATTCTGGGGGTTCTGGGTGGGGGTGGATGGGGTCGGGCTGCTGAGCTGGGACTGAAGGGAGGTGGGGGAGAGGAAGGGGCGGAGAGGGGGTTTGGGGTTGGGTGTGGTGTCATGTGGGATGTCAAGGTGGGAGAGGAGATTAGGAAGGAGATACGATAAGGTAGGTACCGACTAGACGATTTTTAAATCTGCAGCTAATGGCAATCAGAGTTTTTTTTATGAGTTTCCTTTAACGCCTTCCCCGACCCTTTCTAAGCTGATTCCCGTGTAACCCTAGCCAACAAGCCAATCTAGCAGCGCTTATTATCACAGTCCAAAGCCCCCCACCCCTCCACCACCTCCTCAATCCCTGGCAAATACAACCATCGCATCTCCTCCCCCCCACCCCCACCCTTCTTTTCATCCCACACCTGCCCCTCCCCGAGCTTCTCCCTCTCTTCCTTGGGCAGTCTTTTGTTATTCATTTTCCTCGTTAGCTCCAACACCCCATCTACCCTCTCCTGCCTCTTTTCTTGCCAGAACTTGAGGGTTTCGCGCATGGGGATGTCAGATGATGGTTGCTTGGAGAGGAGCAAGGAAAGCATGTAGATGTCTTCAAAGGCTTGGTTTACGCCTTGGCCTGCGGTGGGGGGGATCGCATGCGCGGCGTCGCCAATGATGAGTACTTTGGCGCTTGGGGAGGACCATTTGGGGAGGTGGGGGAGGGTGTAGAAGGGCCAGATGGTCAGGGTATTTAGGGGGATATGTTCAAGAGCGGATTGCACCATGTCGGGCCAGTTCTCCATATTCGTCTGGATGAGTTGCAGTAATTCGTCTTTCGAGGTATACAGTTTATCCCATCCCGCTCTATCAGTCTCGGGATAAGTGCGCTGAGTCCCGGCTAGTAATTCCTCGCCGTCAACGCTTTGGGGAGCGAGCACGAACATGCCGTTTTTGGGTGAAGAGATGGCTGCAGGGAGGTGATAGGTCATAGCGGGTGGGAAACGCAGGTGTGAGCGTTGGAGGGTGTAGGTCATGGCTAGTTGGCCAGAATATATTGGGGCTGCGGTGGGAGAGATATATCGGCGGACCTTGGAGTGAATGCCATCAGCACCAACGAGCAGTAACGTATGTTTGATGATTCCATCTGCAAATGCAAAGGAAACGCCTTCTTCGGATTCCGAGATTATGTGAGAGAATTTCTTATCGAATTCGATAGGAATGTGACGTTCGTTGATCATCAGTAGTAGTTCACTGATGAGAACCTGCCGGTAGATCCTAAGGGCTTTGTAGCCATAGAGTTCCTGGTTGCCGAAATAGTATAAGCCAGTTGTCTCGTGTTTGTCATCTTTGAACGCTATAGTCTCGAAGTGATAGCCCTTGTTGCAAACCCGTTCGTAGACGCCTAATGTATCAAGGATCCGTAAGGCATTAGGTGAGAGCATGACGGCGCCTCCATGGCTGAAGCTCGGAGAGCGGAGTTCATATATCTTGCATGGAATGGACTGTTCGTGTAATGCAACGGCCAGGCTGAGTCCCTAAATCCGTCAGCTAACTGTCGTGACTGCGGACTTCACAGTAGACATACCGCTAAACCGCCACCGATAATAGTCACGGGGATACAATCCATGGAGCCCATGGCGGTTCGGATTTGTAAGGGCTTTAATTCGGGTGTCAAGTGTCTTCCTGTGCCGCTTGCTGAAGTTCAATCGGTGAATGTTGAGCCCAAGAAATAATCGGATGCAATACATATATACTGATGATACAACTGCGGGTTTTCCAGACTGATGCTGAACTTTAAGTAGTTAGACATATGGTTTTGAGTTGTGTAATTGTCGGTCCCGACACCAGCCCCGGGATTCGGATCCGATTATCGCATCCGACAAAGTCCGATTGCCTTTCTTGGGTAACGAAGGTCTTATCCAACCTCTGTAGTCCTTGGGTCTCGGCTTTCCCAATTCCCTGTGTCATAAAGGCCACGATATCCCAAAGGTCGTCAACACTAACTGTAATATATAAGATTCGGTCGTCCACTTCAATTCTTGATATTCACAACCGCACCTGGATTTGCAGCAATTTTATACTTCGAATACGCGACCAACAATGCGTGTCCTGGTTATTGGTGGGACTGGTCGGACGGGCAAGCTTGTCATTGATGAAGCGTTGGAGCGAGGTCTGTTTTTCCACCTTTTCTGCGTAGGCAGATGCTTATACGGTGTAATTATAGGCTATACGGTTACGACATTGGCTCGAGATCCCAATGCTCTGAAACCGCGGATTGGTTTGACCATCGTGAAAGGTATGCACGATAGACCCCAAAATACGTGGTACAAGCACTGATCGTTCAGGAACTCCTCTCAATCAGTCCGACGTCTTCTCAGCCTTCAACTCTACCCCGAATGAACCTCCAGACGCTATAATCGTTACGCTTAGCTCCGTCCGCGCGAGTGATAGTCCCTTTTCGGCCGTCGTTTCGCCACCTCGGCTAATGACCAATTGCAATACCAATGTTATAGCCGCCATGAAGAAATGCGGCGTTCGCAAGCTTGTGGTTATGGCTGCTCTGGGTGCGGGTGATTCATTTCCCAGTCTGAGTTTCCCGCTCCGGTGCTTGTTCAGAAAGTCAAATATGGCGGCCTCGTTTGAGGACCATGATGTGGTTGATCGAACTGTAAAAGAAAGTGGGATGGATTTTGTGTTAGTGAGACCGGCAAGACTGACGGATGAGGATGCGAAAGCAGTTAAGGAATATGGGGACCAGGGTAAAGGAATCGGTTTGATGAGCGCGATATCTCGAAGAAGTGTAGCGGTTTTCTTGGTGGCTTCGGTAGAGAAGAGTACGTGGGATGGAAAGTCTCCAGTAATTTCGAATTAAGTTGAGCTGCCACTGATCATTCTTGGGCTGTTATGGCCGATGGAAAAGGGACTCTGCTCGAGATCATTTGTGAAAAGCGAGGTTACCCGGATCTGCTATTACTTAGGAGGGGCACTTCATAGTTAGCGGTGGTCATAGAGTCTAAATTCGCAAGGCTTTACCCCATGTTGAATATCTATGATATCATCGACTGTACTTAATGCTCTTCGAGAGTGTAGTAACATATATAACAAGTCAGAGCCAAGCGTGATCTAAGTCCCAGTCCGCACCGAAGCCGAAGTCGACCGCTTCGAAATCGATTTCCCAGGTTGGTAGCTAAGGAAAGACAAGTGTCAGTCGAAAACCACGCGTTGAACAGCTAAAAAGAACGGCCACATTTTGGCCGATGATATGCTGGAGTACAGAGCAGATGACAAGAGAGCGGTGCTTACAAAGCTATTTATACTCTGTGTAGCAGCATTATCATGGACTGAGTAACCTTGACGATGGGACAGCGTAACGGGACTTGAGCCTCCATTGACACAACTCCCAATTTCAGCTGTTATTGAAATAGATGGGCGTAATCCCTAAGCTGCGGTCAACAAAGCTTATCAAAGGGGACAAAAGGTGCTTCATTACAGTATTCTTGGCCTTGCTGGCACTATAGCCGGTATTTACTTCGTCCTTGAGCGTTTGGCGATATCCATTTACGACAGTAATCAACCCCTCCCGCATCAATACTTCTTTGCTAACTGCAGAGCCGTTTGTCCTCACAGATTGTAAGATGATAGAAATACAAACAGGGTCTTTCAAATCGCTGCCAAGCTTTCCAGCTCTTCTTACAAGACCGTCAACCGCATTCTCGACGATTCTTGTGAGGCTAGCTTTTGTCCACGCCGAAGTGTTCTCCAGAGAGTTTGCTGGCATCAGTTGGTTGTGTGTTCTCTCTTTATCCTTGCTAGACGTCATCCTGTTACTCGGGGAGGAAGAAATGTGAGTCATTGCTTTGATTTCAGAACAGACACTCAATGCTGCTTGCACGATATCGACTTTGCAAAAAGTGTAGAAAAGATCCCAATACTGTTTCGAATTGATAACGTCAAGGTCCGCTACGTTTGGATCGAAAGCATCTTGATGTGAGAGAATGATTAAAGATGATCGGACGCACGCGGTTCGAGCCTCAGCAGAGCCCAGCCAAGCAAGTCGTCGGTAGATATATAAAACTACTCGGCGAAGGTACACATCGAGCAGAGTCCGGCCAAAAAGACGTCCAGATCCATCATTAGCCTGGTCTGAAGTACTATCAGGCTTCAAGATAGCAGGTAGGTCTCGAAGATATTCTTCGATTTTCCTTGCATGCTTCAAGATCTCCTCACAATCCGCTTCAAGTCTGATATTGCTGACAATGCCCATTGCGTCTAATCTCAATGGGAGTGAATTAGCTAAAGCAACTTGACACGAAGAGTCAGTCCACTCGTCGGAAGACTGCTGCATTGGAGGTAAAGCCATGTCTTCGAACAAGTCTTTATCGTTGACGTTTGCTGGGATAGACCACTCGAAATCGGCTCCTCGAATCATACTTGGCATCCCGCAGGTCATCGAAACCTGAAGGTCTATCTCCGCTATGGTCATCCAAAGCCTTCGCCGCTGTTCCTGTTCAAACCTAGTCAGATCAGGGAACTCGGTCGGATTCCGATGGAGGCCCATTATCATTGCGGATCTGACTAGTGCACCAGTCTCACTCCATATCTCTTCGGCACGCTTGTGCCTGGTCTGGTGAGCAAGCACGAGAAGAGTCTGTGTGCGTATAGTGGAAAGCTTTATTCGTTGTTTTCCTTTAAGACCGTCCGTCCAGCGCCTTACCATGTCACAAGCTTCTGATGCCCCAAAATCTTTCTCTGGCATCTCACTTTCAACGGTGGTAGGACCATCTAGACTAGATGCAATTACCATGGTAATGCATAATTGAGGTATAAAATCAGTAAAAGTTGTTGTGCTGTCTTTCTGAGATGTCCAAAAATTGTCGCATTCTGTTAGAAATGTTGGAATATGCAAAACCCTTAATGCGTTTTCGAAATTGTCAACGTAGATTCTCACAAGCCTGTCGCAAACGATTCGTTGAGGAATCATTCTCAACATCCCAGAAAGCGTAGAAGAGTCATCAATAGAGTTGTGATGTTTGGAGGCCGAATATTTCTTCATGGCATCTTTTTGTAATGACTGGCACTCTCTGACCATGGTAATAATGCTCGGTTCTTCAAAGCAACCTCGAATGAACCCTTTTGCCTCATCAAACTATGCCATTTAGTAAATAAATTGCTCCTACAATACAAGCATGGGCTGGAGACTCACTTCATTTAGTAAAGTATGTTTTTGATACAGCCCATGGAATCGAGATCTCAATCCTTTTACATTCAGTGTACCGACATTTGTTAAGCTGCCGGCTCCTGGCTTGGATCCAAGGCTGAATTGTCTAGAGCTCTCAGCTGAAAGCTCTGGATGGCTGCTTAGTAGTTTTTCAAGCTTGTCAACCCGGTTTTGGAGATTTTCGATCACCCCTATACTCTCATTGTTCTCCAGGGCTGGAGTTGGGGGTAATATAGCAGGGAGTCCGACGTGACTTCGGACTTCCGCAAAACCTGTCGGGCTTGGAATCTTCCTTCTCCTCTGACCACTTTCCAAACTCGACTCCTCGGTCGCCCGAGCTTGAGGAATATTCTCATCTTCACGGCCATAGTAACACTGTGGTGCACGCCCAGATTTGCTGCATTGATGACAGGGCAAAAGCCGGTCGCACTTGAGCTTCTTGTTCCTACATATAGCACAAGATTTTACTAATCGTGGGCGCTTGTGCGGAACCTGATGCACGCGATTTCCTATCCCAAGGGAATGATTAGGGGATGACGTTTCTGGGCGAGATGAATTGACATCGTAATAAACTGGTTGTAACTCCATTGGGAACGATATCTCTATGTTGATATTCAATGGGGGAGCTATTGGATGTGATTTAACCCTGAGACAGCCGCCGGAAGCGCCAGTCACGCTGTGCAAGCAAACTGGGTATAATTTCACATCTCGTCATGTCTTTGTTTCTCATCAGTAATGCTAATAAGCATAGGTTAGGTATGTAGATCCGAATAGCTCGCTTCAAAGCCATGCTTTATCAAAACAGAATGTATTATAATTTAGATTTATGTATTTGATGTGTTTTTTCAATTTTCAATTTTATCGGTATGTTTCAAATAGACTGCTGTACCTACGCCGCTTCAGCCCTACCGAAAGATCTTCAAACCACTCGTAGCTGAGACCTCAACCATACCAATTCTTTCGAAGCTCGTGGGGAATCTCGGCGTTTACTCTTCCTACTACATTAAGCGAATCAAGTTTTGGTCTTCTATGCCGGTGTGGATGCTGCCGATGAAATATCGTTCTCATACAACAAGCATGCAGCCTAAGGAGCACTAAAGCATAGGTCAATTTGTCCTTTGTTATCCAAAAGTTAAACCTAGGGAAGACCCCATAATGAACACTTTTCATAGGGGCGCGCTCAAGCACACGGTGAGGAGAAAGCCAACAGAATACGATAAGAGACATATGCCAAGACACAGAGGGGGCAGTGGATAAGGAGGCTGCTTGGCGCCAAGAACGGGACATGGACGTATGGAAGAGAGGCATCAAGGATGATGTCGGAATCGCCACGTCATACATTCACATTCCCTTCCCAGCCTCACCGTTGCTGCAGTCAGCACCACCACTGGAATCAGCACTAATTGTTTTTAATCCAACCTCCTATACGACAGCTGCGAAGTCTGGACAGATATATGCATGTACGAGCTACATGATTAGATCGCTCGCGTTGGCAATCTAGCAGACGAGATACACTCCAATGGGCTGAATCGCACCTACAGCCAGCTCTCGAACCTTGGCAAGAGCACTTATAGAACTCAATCCACACACCGCACTGGATAATTGACCGGCGAAATAAGCGGTTCTAGAGATATTCCTGCAAGGTCTCTCATAAAGCACAAGCTTCAGATAATTGATCGAGATTGGAGGCAGTTCGCAGTATCGCTTCGGAGGCTCATTGGAGTGCTTCAGGAAAGTATTGTCAGCGACTGGAGGGCTTCCTCACGCGTATATAAAAGCTGCGCCACAATTTCTCCTCGCCAACAAACGAGGCAATTATGTCTTCCTAGGTGAGCACGATTGACTGGATATGAAGTAGATTCTAACCGACGGTTTTGTTCGAACTTTTCGACCTCATCGAGTTGTACAGCACGATAGTAGTAGGCCCGCATATTTTGATACCACTAGTAGCTCCCAGCGCAAATCGGTTATTCCTGCAACTCCTGCACATAATCCGACGAGAAAAGATCGTACCGCATCTTCGATTGTATAGAGACTCATTGGGTGATTAGGTGAGCGCCTAGCAGCATGGCTTGTGCCATGTACTATCGAAGGTTATCCAAGAACGAGGACCGGTCGAAAGCGAAAGTTCTACTGTACCAAGTCTTTATACTGCAGTCATAGACCGCTTGAACACTCGACCCTCATTTTATCGGGGTGACTGCATAATGGGAAGATATTGAGCATCGATTTTGGCCAAATTACATGTAATTTAGCATACACACAGCGCCTAGATAGTGCCATAGTCACAGGCTGCATGCACTTAATGAAGGAAGAAAAAGAAAAAGAAAAAAAAACACTCGACCCTCCTTTGTCAGCTTCTGAGGTGTCTTGGCTATGCTGCCAGTCCAGCATGAGTGCAGATTGCATGCCTCGCGGTCGAATGAGTATATTTGCTTATTGTGCATGAACTTAATGTTTCGAGCTCGAAGACCTCGTCAGCACTACCAATTATGCAGTTCGTGTAAGAGAGGGAGGGGTGCACGAGTCGAGATATCGCAGGACACTTGATGTGCTTACAATACGAGCTTCATGAATTCTTCGCGATTCCATGCATATGAAGGCATATATATATATATGGGTGCATCGTTATAATCCCTTTTTTCCTTTCCCTCATCCTCAATCTCAACTACATTGTAAGACATCAGACTTGTGAAACCAGGAATTTACATTGCTGTTATTCCCAAGCCCATTTACTTTCAAGTAACTCGTTGTGCCAAAGTGCTTAGAAGCTATCATTCTGCCTTACGACACCATGCCGTCTCTGACTTCCACGCCTGTTCAAACAGCTGTCGTCAACCACACCAAGGTTGCTACGAAACCACCCACGTCCCATGTTGTAGATGGAGCTACTTCTACGAGCTCGACTCCCCAAACCAAAAATGTCAAGGCCGGTGTTTGGGACCTTCGTAGTACCGAGTTCGCAGAGCTCGAGGCCCCAGATAACACCGAATCTCTATTCTCTGGCGATCCCGGTGAAAGCGTTCTTGGGGAAGACAGTCGGACAAAGGTCAACAAGAAAGATTTCATGCCTGGTGGCAAATATCGCTGTAAGCCTTTGTGACAAAGAATTTTAGCAAAAAAATACTCTAATTAGGCATTAGCTATTGTGAAACTGTTTCTCCGCTTCGCTGGTCAGGACCAGAACGACCCCTGGGCAATGGCTACAGGTTGGCTCATCAGTAATGACACGATTGTGACCGCTGGCCATTGCTCCTACGACTGGTCGCATAATCTTGGAAGGCTGACGCATGTCAAAGCGTACATTGGCTACAGTGGTAAGGAGTCGATCAAAGATAGTCGGAATTATGCGGTGCAATTTCGCACCGGGAAGCGAATCACTACTACCGAGGGTTGGCTCACTGGTGGAGGCAATGAGCCACGAGACGTATCTTTTATACAGGTCAATCCACCATTTACCGGGATTAAACCCATCAAGTACCAGCCAACTCCAATGACTGGTGCAAAGGTGGTCCTCGGTGTGGTAGGCTACCCTGGAGACCTCATGAATCCCAAAACGAAGGAGAAGGGTGCAGTCAGTTTTCTCCTTACTTTACCTTGACTCAAACTCCGGTCTGACACGTGACAGTTTATGTACGAAATGTACCTTGGTACGACCTTTGATCTCGCAAAAACAAAGGCCAAGATGCTTCAATATAGTATCGATACTTATGGAGGTACTTGGTAGCTGATATGTCTAAAATGGGTCCTGCTAACGTCCCTAGGGAATTCTGGCTCCCCCATTATTCGTCAGTCAGATATGGCGTCTATAGGGGTACATGTCCTTGGGGGAAATCCGAACTCGGCCTCAGTTATCTCAGGAACCTATGGTAATCCGTTTGATGCTTATATTACTGTTCTTAAAGCAAAACCGACAGGATCGCACGAAAGCGGTATGGCTACAGTTGATGGCACGGAAGCGGATTGGTTATCGTGGGTTACAGTCCCAAGCAAGGAGCTTGCCTCGGGGGGCGAAACCGACGTTCCCATAGAGACAGGCGCCGGGGATCTTGACAATTCCACAGGTGACTCTGAAGCCGTTATCCCTTCAGAGCAGCCGGACTCGGAAAGCGCACTTGACGAAGGCTTCTTCAGTTTTCTGAAAAAAGCCTTAGCAGTCTCTGGGCCTATGGGAATGGTTGCAAGTGTGGGCTTGAGTGTGGCTGGCAGTTTGCTTACGAAAAAGAAAAAGACAGAAGCCGCGCTCGTCGAGGCTTATTCCTTTGAAGGGGTATCTGAACGAGCTCTTCTTGGAGAGGCTGCACTTACGGCTATCGTTCGGCTTGGCCCTTCCAAGTGTAAAGATCTGGGCATATTCAAACGAATGCAGCCCAGGGTCCTCAAACTTCAGCCGATTTGCAGCCGCGCTGGGCCAACGATCATGCCATTTGTTATGGAGCGTGCATGGCGTATGACAACGGTGCCAACCCAAAAGCCTCCAAAGAAAAACGACGAGGCAGCAATTGAGCCACCACGCACTACCACACCCGCCGACACTAACACCCTTGGCTTTGGTCCACGTCTCGATGCGAACGCAGAAGCATTCGTGAAGTTGCTAACTGAGAGCATCACTACTGAGGATGCTGAAGGTTTCGTGGACACAGAATTCAAGATTGGCGAGGTCGTTGGCAAAGGTCTTCGTATATCCGGCCCAATATTGGGGAGCGTTGCAGAGTCGGGACTTTCGCTTCTTGCAGGCCAGGATGGGGCCGAAGCGGATGTCAACTCAGGCACCGAAACCGACATAAACAACCCAGAGTCTTCAGCGTATACTTACGACGCCATGACGCAACGAGCTATCGCCGGTGAAGCCGCTTTAGGAGCTCTCTTACAGACACCCCCGGAGGCACTACAGCAGGAGGGTTTCCTATTTGATATCATGAAGTACCCAATAAAGCGTTACGGTCCCACTTTCCTGAAGCACGCGGGCGACATCGTGTCGGGGGCATTGAACCTAGCTTCGTCAGCCACCTCTCTTGCAGCTGCGCAAAAGCAGAAGAAGCACGAGGATGCCGGTTTGGACCAGGAGCCAGCGGAGAAGCCAGCTAACAGTGATGAAGCTGACATTGACACTACGAAGTCCGCCGAAACCGCAGAGGCAGATTTTCTCGCCACACTTGAAAACGGCTCCTAGGCGCATATGTCAGGTGGTAGAGGGGTAACCGATCTTTTCGTTTTTTTGATGATGGTATGAACCAAAGCAACAGAGAAAAAGTATCCCTTTTTATAAAAAGTCTTCAAGAAGTCTTGAAATGATCTGAAATAACCTGAACTTATAAAATGTGTTAAAAGCGTCCTTTTCTCTTCTCATAACTGATCCTGAGATAGCCGCCAGAAGCGCCAGCCGCGCTCTGCGAACAAACTAAGTATAGCTTCAAATGTTGAAGAAGCATAGGTACTTCGAAAAGACATGCTCTGAATCATCCCTAGCCCCTAGTCCCCAAGCCTGGCACCTCATCCCGCGGAAGTCCAACATGTCCGTCACCCTCGATTTCACAAAGCGGCTCCCAAAGATAGAGGTTAGTCGACAAGGCCGTCTCCCCATGAACATCTCTAGACAAGCTCTCCAAACATCGCGTCAAGGAATTAAACCGCACCGACTACGAAGCTAACAACCAAGACTTCAAGCTGCATGCCCACCTTAGCGGAAGCGTCAGCCGAGCATGCCTTCACGAGATTTGGCTGCAAAGAAAGACGACGGAACCAGGGTTGAGCTTGGAGGATCCGCTGGTTGCGATACCGGAGGGGAAGGTTGATTTTGATATCAAGACGTGCGTTTGCGATGTTGCGAGTCTTTGCGTTTATTCCGTCATTGTCTAGCTTTCTTCATCGATGTGCAGATTTCGTACCCCTTTTTCTTCTTGTCTACTGCAAGCCCCCCATGAATAATCTTGCTGTATACTTTCAAAGCCGTCAAGCTCGAGAACTGTGCCTTGGCTCAGTTTATCTAGCATTCTTTGACTTCCCCGGCGTCGGTTTTCCTTGTTAAGAGATATGCCACCCAAGCCAGGATCCAATCTCCTACGCATCCTACCTCACCCCTTCCTCCCTCTCCCCTCCTCTCCCCCTTTCTCCCCACCCTTTCTCCCCACACCCCCCTAACCACCACCTTCCCCCAC
>JAABVA010000287.1_pt1 | contig 66207 bp, 104 predicted proteins | sample 5560331 | NCBI WGS metagenome assembly JAABVA01 (sample SAMN12812661, study PRJNA571458) | rock metagenome | isolation source: Antarctica rocks | place: Antarctica: Victoria Land, Mt New Zealand sud | collected 2016-01-07
GGCGAAGCCCGCCACCAGGTCGTCGAGCAGTTGGATGTCGTGCGGGCGGGCCGGCAAGAGCGGATAGGCGATGATCATGCCCGAGCGCGCGATGCGCAGGCCCAGCTTGAAGCCATAGTAGTCTAGTTTCTTGGCCGCGCAGTGCCCATAGTCGGCGAGGGGCTTGAAGCAGCGGTCGCGGCCGCTGCGCGTGTAGCCACAGACGGGCAGGGGCAGCGTGTCGATCACCTGCACCGGGTCAGCGGCCTGGCCGCTCACCACGGTCAAGCGCCGCTGGATGAGTTCTTTGACGCGCCACAGGCTGGCCGCCTGCCGCACGAACCGGCTGCGGTCGCGCAGGTGGGGGAAGTAGGCCCGGTAATGGGCGCGAAAGTACGCGAAGATGTCCTTGTCCGTGCCGCCCTTGAGGTATTCGCCGCAAATCTCGATGGTGATCACCTCCTCGTCCGTCAAGGCGGGGGCGAAGCCACCCCGCCGGATGTGCTGCTGCCGGGCGAGCGCCTGGTAGTGCTCGCAGACCAGGCAGTACACGGTAATGATAAAATGGTCACGATCCATGGTGGTCTCCTTTCGTACATGCGGGTGGTCAGATACCCGCTAGTCTACGCAGAAGATCCCCCTGGGTCAATCAAAAGAGTCGCACATTAGGTTAGCTTGATGTCCCGCCGCGGCGCGAGCGGTCGCGTTCCCGGTCGCCGGGGCGTCCACTCTACTACATCACTTGCCATTGAACACCCCTTTTCCGAGCAACAAAAAGAGGCGCTACCCATGCGGGTAACGCCTCTAAAGACACCGTTCTACTATATGTATTTTAGCATGTTTGTTTACGTCACACTATAGATTTATCCACATCGACCGACCCCACAGGTGTCGGTGAACGGGCGGGCAAGGCATCGTTCCGCGCTGTAATCCATCTCCCTACCGTCGGATGCGCCACTCCAAGATGGCGCGCGATTCCGCGCAGACTACACCCGTCGCAGTGCATCCGCACGGCCGTCGCGTGCATCTCGGGCGGATACGCATGCGGCTTAGGCTCCGGCGTGTATCTGCGCCCACACCCCTTACACCAATAGCGCTGGCTCCCATAACGCGTCTCGCCGTTCTTGACCTGACGCTCGTTACTCCCACATGAAGGACATGTATTCATGCCCTACTCTAGCATGCGCACGTCCTTGCCACTTCTATCCACATAACCAAGCGCGGCCACGACAGTCTCCTCACGCAAGCCGGTCCAGACGACGAGCTGGGCGACACCCGCCCGCTTGCGGGTGCAGACCGTCGCGGCCGAGATGCCGAGCGCGGCGGCCGCGTCCCGCGTCGTCATCCGCATAGGGCCGACACAGCAGCGCTCGACACACGCGGCCAAGTCCGGGTACTCATCGCCCAGGCGCCTGCGGCCCTCGTCGAGCGTGAGCGCGGCGGCAGGCACTGGTGTCTGATCCGCGCGGGTGCGTCGAGCATCGAGGTACGACAGGAAGCGCTCGGTCAGGGCCGGCGCACCATCGTCGGCGAGGCGTTCCCGGCTATGCAGGGCGCTGTAATCGTCAGGGCTAGTAGGGGTCATTCGGGAGCCTCCGTCACGTCACGAACTCTTGATTCGGGCTTCATGCGAGCTTCATATGGGGCTGCGATGATGATGGGACGTACCGAGTGGGACTCGCCTTGACAGTCCGGCGTGAGCATGGAACGGGGCACCGTGGTTGGGCTAGATTGGTATCGGCCACGTCCCACTCGGTACATAACACTCCTCTTCCCCGCAAGGAGCCGCGACGCATCGAGCGCCACGGCTCTTTTCGCATCCACCGTCACGATAGAGCGCCGGCTTATGCGCTCCTCCGCTGTGTCGAGACCGTCGCCGGCGACATGGAGATCGCGCAGCCCTGGGCTGTGTAGACGCCTTTGCGGTTGCGGTAAGAGGCCCACAGCATCGGGTGATCGTCGCAATAGTCGATGACGTGAGCATCAGTCTTGCCGAGTGCCGTGCGGCTCACGCGCCCGAGATATTGCACGACGCGGCCGCTGTATGAGACCGGCGTTGCCAGAAACAGCGTGTTGAGGTTCGGCGCGTCGAAGCCTTCGCCCACTAAAGAGCCCGTGGCGACGACCGCCTGCAACGTCCCCGCGGCGAGGCCCTCAACCACCTCGCTCCTCTTGCGCTTGCCGAGCTGGCCATGAAGCGCGGCGGCCGCGACGCCGGCGACCGTGAGCATCTCCGCGAGGCCCTCGACATGCCCCACGCGATCCGAGAGTACGAGGCAGCGCCGACCGGCGGCCACCGCCGCCGCGACGTCCGCGACGATTAGGCGGTTACGCGCCGGGTCGTCGGCCAGGTCGCTCACGAGACCCGTGAAGGTATCGCCGAACAGGCGCAGCCCGGTGTCACGCTTGACGACGCGCGGCGTAATCAAGCGGTCCTGCAAGTCAGCCTTGTCGATGCGCGCCACGGTTGGCCCGAGATACCACCCGATCACCGCGTCGAGCTTGTCACGCCGGTACGGCGTCGCCGTCAGCCCGAGGACGTACCGCGCCGGGATCCGCGCGACGACGGCCGCTAACTGCTCCGCTGGCGTGTGGTGGGCCTCGTCGACGATCAGGTGCCCAACCTCCAGCAGCGCCGGCGGGATGTCGCGCGCCAGGCTTTGCACTAGCGCCACGGTCAGACGCGCGCCGACACGACACTCGCCGTCGCCGATGAAGCCTACCTCGTCGGGTGTCAGACCAAGCACCAGGCCGGCCCGCTCGACCGCCTGGCGCGCGAGTTCCTTGGTGTGCGTCACCCATAAGGCAGGTTGACCACGCCGCGCCACGGCGACCAGGCCCATGATCGTCTTGCCCGAACCGGCCGGCGCTTCCAACACGCCCATACGCCGCGTGAGGACCTCGCCGACGGCCCGCTCCTGGGCCGGCGAGAGCGTGACGCGCTCCGCGAAGCCGACCGGCGTGGCCGCGTGCGTGGCGTCAACCATCTCAACCGCGACGCCGTGTGCACGACATAACGCCCGTACGCGTGGCTGCGCGCCACGCGGCACGACGAGCCCGCCATCAGTGGCGCGGCGGGCATAGTACAGGTGCGAGTCCAGGTCGCGCGTACTTCGACCATTGGCCTCGGCGTCGAGCCAGGCCGGGTTGGGGAGCGTCAGCGCCAGGCTGATAGCGTGCCGCAGCGCAACGGGCACGGTTGCGTCGATCGTGACCGCCGCGGCGACCGTGATCTTAACCGGCGCCGCGTCAGGCGCCGGTGTCACGCCGGTTTCGATGTTAGCTACCATGGGACACCTCCTCACTCTCGCTTGTCGCGGCGGTGGGGGACACAAACGCGCACGGGCCACGCTCACCCTGACGCGCGTCCTCGCTACACGGCCAGCACCAGCCATACGGGGGCGACAGGCTATGGCGCTGGCCACACTGGGGACAGGCCAGGTAGGCGCGCAGCAGCGCGGCGTTCGCCACGATACGCGTGAAGAGCGCGTGCGCGATCTCGCGACTAATGATCAGCAGAATCTCCTCGCCGCTGGCGCTGGCCGTCACGAGGACGCCGCGCTCACGCAGGTAGGTTAGGATCTCGCGGGCCTTTGACGTGTCGCCCGCGTTGAGGCGCCCCGCCATGAAAGGCGCGTCCGCGTCGACCTCGACATGCAGGAGCCCCGGATCGACCACGAGGCGCGCGTCTTGCGGGACGTGCGGAACCTGTATGGCCAGGGGCCTGTCGGCGGTAAGGGTCATAATGACACCCCTACGCCGGTCTGAGTGCGGCTCACTATGTGAAGTGGAGTAGTGAGCGACTGCTTGCATGTAGGGCAGCAGACGCCGCCGGGACTCGGCTGGTCGCAATACAGACAGGTCTCGATCAGGGGCGGCGGCGAGGTGCTGGAACCAATTAAATCGTCGTCCTCGTCGTCTGGCCCCGGATCACGAAATACGTGATTCCGAACAAGGGGTACCTTAGTACACGTATTTCGTGATCCGGGGGTATCTAGCTGCCCATCCGCGGCGAAACTCCCTGCGACAGGCTCGGGATCACACATTACGTGATCCGGGGCGGTGTCGGTGTCGGCTGGCTCGAACGGTTCCGGCGCGACGCCCGGCACGACGCACTCACCCGTTTCGTTGTTCACAAACCCACCGTCGGGTTGGGCGTCGATTGTTTCCGCCGCGTGCATCGCGTCTACATCGCTGGATATGGTGTTGCAGTCGAGGCAGATATGGGCATGTGTTTTCAGGTTCGTGCTGAAGCAGTGCGGGCAGCGCGGGCGTTCGCGGGCGGTCTTGGCGCGTGTAGGGATATCCTTGGCTTCTTCCTTGGTCATGTACTGGCCCGGTAGCGTCCCGCTGTCCTGGTAGCTAAAGGTCTTTGTGAGGATGGTTGTCTCGACCTTCTTGCCGTGATCATCCTTTAGCGTGATGACACGAGGTTCCTTCACCTCGTCGCGAGAACACACGCCCAGCGTGACAATGTCGGCGAGGTTCTTGGTGACGGTGTTGAGCTTGGTCAACCGCAATGAGCCATCCTTCTGGCGCGTCTCGACGGCTCCAAGTTGGCGTGCGATCGTGGCGGCGCATACTCGCTGCGGCGGGGGTGGTTCCCCTCCGACCGGCGCGGCCAGGTGGGCGGACAACGCGATCGCGGTCAGCTTCTGCCCATCGTTCATGATCGTATCGGCTAAAATGGCCCGCAGCCGGTTATAGCGGACGCGCAGCGTGAACGCGGCGGCTGTCTGAGACATGAGTTCCCTCAGAAAGCGTGGGTCAACGCTGACCATCTCGGCGTCGTTCGTGGGTTGGAGCAGCCCGGCGCCGTGTCCGCTCTCGTCGCGGGGGGGCGTGTAGCGCTCCATCGTGAAGGTATGGCCCGCGACGAGCAGATCGTCAACGCCCTTCGCCTGTGTGTGTGTCCATACGGCCAGCCGCACGGCGTAGCCGTGCGATACGGCGGTCGCGGCCAGGGCCTGGCGGGCGCGCTCGACGTCGGCGACGACGCGGCCCTCACCCTTTGCGGGGTCGTCCTGGTCGAGCATCAGCAGGACCACGCTGCCGGCGAACCGCTCCAGGATCTTGGGTACGTCGCGGCGGGAACCAATACCAGCGATGCTGATGACGGGATAGCCCAGTGCGTCCGCTGCGTAATCGGCTTTCTTGACGCCTTCGGTGATTCCGATAACGCCGTCGACCGTGACGCCGCCAGCGGGGATGGCGACGTGGGGCGGCGCCCCAGGGCTGGGCGCGTCCTGGTCATCGTCAGTCCGGCTCGAGAGTTTGTAGTAGCGGGCCTGTCCATCCGTCACGGTGTCTCGCCGGAGGTCGATGGCATGGATCTTTCCGTTGAGGTCGCGCGTCGGCAAGATCATGCCCGCGCCCCGAATCGTGATGTGTCCGTTCTGTTCGCGGAAGCCGGGGACGCCGCGCAGTTCCTCACGGGTGTACTTGTGAAGCAGTGCGGTGATGATACCGGCCCGGTGTCCAGGATCTCCAGGGAGCCAGCCGTAGCGGTTCGCCTGCGCCTCGGTAAGGTGGTGTGCGTCGCGTTGGGCCTCGGACAGGGGGCACATCTTCAAGAGGTCCGCGTAGATGGCATCCCTCCGGTCGAGGTCCGCCGGCGCGATCGGCGGTGTTGAGGGCGCCGGTAGGCGTGCGCTCCAGACGCGCGGTCGGTCGTTGGTCGCGTTCGCGCGGTGCCAATAGCCACCGATGAAGGAATCGGTCCAGTTGCCTGGCTCGCCTTCACGGTGGCACAGGACGTCGCCGTTATCGAAGGAGATGCACGGCCCATCGTGATCGCAGTGGGGACAACGGTTGCGTGTGGTGAAGCGGTGGAACCGGGCGCGGCCGTTGGATGCGGCGCTGGTGTCGTCGCGAGCGGCGGCGGTCATTGTGCACCCCCGCCATGCGCAAAGGGGCGCAACCATGGTACAATAGAGACAGCGCTCATAGCGCGTAACCTCGTTTTCAACTGGGCCGGTTGCACGAAACATCTTGGCGGGCGTATCGTGTAGCCGGCTTTTCCTATGTCCTGCGATAGTCTCGCAGCGGCATTGCCTCCTAATTGTCCTCTCGCACACTAGCCGCTCATCCATTATGATGAGGGCAACGACACAACGGGCGCTGTGCCCATACCTTTGCCAATGAGGCGGCTCTTTTGAGCCTGTGTCGTCGTGTGGAGCGCGTATTCCCGGTTTGGGTCGCCAAACTTATGGCCGGGGTACGCGCTTTCTATTTCCTACGTTCTACTCGCTCTTTTCTGTAAAGCTTCTCTGTGTCCAATGGTCACAGAGCGCCTTGACACCACAAGCCTATCATGGGTGGACAGGGATTGCTAGAGTAAAGCTAATTTTGCTACACTTATAATAGGGGTAGCAGATTTTGATACACACATGTCGCCGCTGTGAAAAGTCTTTCCCTGGCACACGCGCCGGAACGTTGTACTGCAGCGACGCGTGTAAAGAGGCGGACAACACCCGCATCTGTAAGCTGTGTGGCAAGACCTTCCACGTTACGTTTGGGCACACCAGGTTGTATTGCGGGCGCAAGTGCGCTGGACAGGCGGATCGAGAGGTCGCCATCCAAGCAAGCGCGACCAAACGCCGTTCCCAGCGGATCTCCGTCCCTTGCATCTGGCCTGACTGTCCACGGCCATATGATCTCCTTTCTCTCCCGTCTAGTTGGACGAAGCATCCATCAAAACAGCGCCATCCAGAGTGCAGGGCCGCCTATCGCCTCGCGTGCGGAGGCGGCACGAAACCGCGCAAGGGACGTGTTGTCGAGTGCAAGGGCTGCGGGACGACGATTGGCTATCGGATGCCATCTCAAACAGGGCAGGAGTACTGTAATCTCTGCGCCCACCGTCACTTGCGGGGTAAGCCTCGCCCCATAAAGAGCGGCGAGTGGCGTACATGCCCCTTTGAGACTTGCTCTAACGTGACCTATGTCTCGCCCTCGCGCGCTGCGCGTGCGTCCGTGACCTTCTGTAGTGTGGCGCATCGTTTTGCTGCGCTCGAGTCCGGTGTGATCGTTACTTGTCGCGTGTGCGGCAGTGTGAAGCGGTACAGTCCAAGTCTCTTGCCGCGGGCAATGGATCGGGCGACAATGACCTGGGTATGTACTGACTGCCGCCCGCGTAAGACTGCGGTGCGGTCCTTCACATGCGCTCAGTGCCACGACTCCTTTACGCGGCGTGTTTCGCTTACTAGCTCGGTGGACGATGATCGGTTCTGTCAGGCGTCGTGCCGGAAGCAGTATTACCGAGAGATGCGCCGAAGAGCCAATCCCTGCCAGTATTGCGGGAAGGTAATCGAGCGGAGAGGACGCCACAAAGCCTACTGTAACTGGGACTGCTATATCGCTGGTAAAACGGGCCAACCTTTGCCTCATTACCACCCTTCTAAAGCAGAATTGCGGATTATTGCCGCATGGACTGCTGGCGCGCGCGGCGTGCGTCCATTGGCTCGCGCCAGCAGTGCGTCGATCAACACCGTGCAGAAGCTTATCAAGGCCGGCAAGATCGCGTCTTAAAGGCAGTCGCCGCATCGCCCACCCCTCTACCACTCTCCGACCGTCGCCCCAAGGCGCGAGTTCCGCCCCCAGGCGTCAACCCTTAATCTTCAAATCGTCCGCGCTATCAGCGGTTCCCACGCCTACGCGTCCGCGCTAGCCGCTCTTCGAGTCATCTACTGCTCATAATAAAGCGCGTACCGCTATCCCTGTCCGCCGTAGGGCACATGCAACAGTCCGCTGGCCCGCGCCTTGACGGCCTCGCCGTGGCGATCATGGCGCTGGGTAGTCATGACGTTGCTGTGGCCAGCGAGCTTCTGCACGGTCGAGATGTCCGCGCCAGGCGCCGTGTGCGGTACGCTTCTGGTAGGCATCATGCCGCCCCCTAATGTGGTGTGGTGTTTAGGGGGGTGAAGGTGCTTCGTACCACCTTCACCCCCCGCCCATGTTGCTTGTTATGTTCTCCTCAGCATGGCCGGCGTACCGCGTCGTGGTGGGCCGTGTGCGGAGGGGAGCAGGCACGGAAAGACACATTACTGTGCCTGCTCATAGCCAGGGAAAGGCGGCGGCAAACCGCGCTTCTCCCAGGACGTCACCGCCTCTGATACGATCCACTCAAGGAGCGCGTCGTCGGCTGCTTGCTCCGGCAACCCACGCCGTCGCAGCATCTCATAGATACGGTTCTTTGCCGCTGCTTTGCCCGTCCAGTTAATCATGGTTGCTCCTCTGACTCCGTACGTCCTGCACAATAAACGCGCCAGCAAACATGAGAGCGGCGACAATGGTCAGCCAGCGCCATCCCGTCGCATAGGCCGCTGCATCCAGGGCCAATGCGATACCCACCATGGCCCAAAAGGTGTTGGATGGTAGTATGATCACCGTGCCCCCTTCGCCCTTTTCCGCGCAGCGTAGCGCCTGCGAGCGGCCACGTTCTCTCGATCAAGCCGCGCCCGGCGTATCCGCGCCAGTTCGGCGTCAAGCAGCGGATCATAGGCAACATCGACGGGCCGGCCACCAGGGTCAGCTCGTAGCGCGTCGGCATAGACCAGACACAAGACGATTGTGTCCATGCGATAACGTTGCCTCGCTTCAAGCCAGCGCCGCGCGCTTTCGACAAAATCGCTCAGGTCACATTCCATCGCGAGTCCTCTCCTGCTAGGGGTCGTTCGCCAGTCTCATCAGTGTTTGTGCGTGGCATCTTTTCGGCGTCCGATCCCCCGGTGACTGGCACCAACATGCCAGCGATTTCCCACGAAGCGGCGTCAGCCAGTCCGGCTCACGCGCCGCCTTCTCGGTCGCGTAATACTCATACTCATCACACGCCGCGTCACGTTCGCTCTCACGGCGCATCGCGAAGATGCTTCCCCAGGGCGACGGACGCCCCACATACACCGCGTCAGGCGGCGGTGGTTCCGCGCCGCGGCGTCTACTATAGATGCATGGCATACACTCTCTCCTATGTCCCCCGATGCCGCGCCACCCAATCGACGCCCATCTCTTGCGCGATCGCCAGCCACTCTAATTCGGTGCAGTGCCGGCAGCGATAGTAGCGGCCATCGTCGAGCGGGCCGCCGCAGTCCGTGCAGGTCGCCGCCTTGGTGGCCGGCGCTGTTTCCCCCTCAATCGTGACGTGCGCCTCGCCGCCACTGTAGCGGCCGTCTTCATCGAATGTCAGGCGGGTCTCTATCTCCATCGTGTCGCCTGAGTGCAGTGGACAGGCCCCCTGGACCGGAATGTATTCACCTTCGTTCACGGCAACTCTCCCCGCTTGACGTCAGGCATGACGCCGTTTGGCATCAGTTCAATACCCAACTTTGCCGCCACCCGTCCGTAGGCGACGGCCTGGCCTGATAGATAGTCGATACCCGCATCTCCACTAGGCGTCCGAGGACGCGTCACGTCCCTATCTCGGTCACGGATGACGCTGGCCCACTCCCTGCGCAGCCAATCAGCAAAGGTGGTCATGGCAGCTCTCCCCGCTCCACGCGCGCACAGACGGCCTCGTGCGCTTCGGCCAGGCCGCCCACGGTGACGCGGGCGGGGTCGTAGTTTTTGCCGTAGATCCCAGGCCGAAGTATGCGGCCGGTGCGTGTATCGCTGACAACGGTTGAGGCACAGGCGGGTATGAGGGCGTTGGCCCCGAACCACAACGTGACAACGCACAGCCCCAGTGAAGGGTAGAATGTTTCCAGCCAGAAGTAGTCACGTCCGTTACGGGTGTGCAGGTCGCGGTCGACGCGCGGGCCAGCGCTGTGCGTGGTGGTGGTCATGACGTCGGCTCCTCTACCGTGACTGTCACGCCATCATAGCCGTTCGCTTCGTCGGCCAAGCGATGGGTGAGGTAGTGGCTTGTGCTGTCAATCACAATCGTTGCAGGGTCGTCACTGTTCCAACCCCCACCGCTATCAAGAGTCGTGGTGATGATGCCTGTGGTCCTGTGATTGTGATGCGTGTCGGCCTATCGCTGTCTGTTGCAGTGGTCATGCCTTTGGTTCCTTCTCAGTGCGCTGTGCCCATTGTTCGAGCACTTGCCTAACCATGGTGCCAACCGTCAACTCTCGCGCCGCCGCGATGCGATCTATGCGGTCGTATAGTTCGCGGCTCATGCGGAGCGTCAGATTCTTATCGAGTGGATGTTCCGTCCGTCGTCTTGCCATATACTGCCCTCCATTTATCTATTGTAGCACAACATCATGGTTCCCATTTACGCTTGCATAATGTTGTGCATTATGCTATACTTAGGTCAGTTAGGGCGCACACAACGAACGAAGGAGACAGGGACATGCAGCAGCAACAAGCCACCTTCAAACCACGGATGCGCCGCCTCTCGGAGGGCCGCTATCTCGTAGAGTCCGCGACCCATCACGGTACGGGTCATCAGGTAGACCTGTTGACGATGCGGTGTGGATGCAAGAGCTTCCAGTATCGGGGCGGCGCGTGCAAGCACATTACACTAGCCGAGAGCTTCGAGCGGGGCTACCAACTAATGCGGGCACAGGCCACGACGGCGCGGAAGGAGGGGACGGGTGTGGTACCTGGCAGGCACGTCTATGGCATCGTCAGCCGTCCCACGCCCGCAGGCAGTGTCCGCAAGATTCACTACAGCATCCATGACAAGACAGAAGATGAGTTCTACGGATCGTATAGGACGTTTGAGGAGGCACGGGATGCGTTGAAGGAGATGCCTGAAGAGGAGGGGGCCGTGGCCGTGCCGATGACGGCGGGGGCTCCCTCGGGCATCGTGCGGCCGGTCAGGGGCGAGGGGGCGTCTATGGCTTCGACGGGGGCGCGGGGCATGGGGGCCTTGCTAGAGGCGTTTGGAGGGTAGATAGCATGTGTTTAGGTGCGAGTCAGTATGATCTCGACTACTGCGTCTGTGCGGACGCCGCCGACGAGATGGCCCAGTGTCAGACGTGCGGGGCGTGGTGGCCGCGTGAGGAGCTGCTTGAGGGGTTCGACGATGAGGAGGGCGGGATCGTGGCGGGGGCAAGCTATTGCCCCTTGTGTGGCGTCCTGGGACGGATAGAGGAATAGACAACAAAAAGCCCCGCGCCTGCTATGAACAGGTGCGGGGCGGGAAGGACTGACCGAGAGATGCAGCAGCCCTACGATGAGAGTATACCGCGCTCGCAGCGGCGCACACGCGCGCCACAGGAGCCGCAGTACCGGCCCACCGGCGACGGGCGCTGGTTGCCGGCCAATCGGGCGGCGCGTGAGGAGTGCGCGGCGTGGAACGAATATGCATCACGGATCAATGCGCGGACGATGAAAGGATTAGACCAATGAGCGATACAAACGATATGCTTCAACGCTATTACGCGGCTGTTCACGCCATGCAATCCGGTGTTGCTTACGAGATGAACAGCGACCCACGGGCAACTGAACCGAAGCATTTGCGTGTTGGCGTCAATACGGCGCTACGCAATCAGGCATCACTCACCGAATTGCTCATTAGCAAAGGCATTATCACAGAGGATGAACTTATGAAAGCCCTTGCCCTCGGCATGGAGAAGGAGCAGGCTCTGTTTGAGAATCGTCACGGATGCACGTTTGCGTGAAATAGCGTGGATAAGTCCACAACGCAGAAAAGAGCGGCGTCTACATCATATGATGTAGACGCCGCTCTTTATGTTGGGTGCTGTTAGATGCGCTGCACGTTCGATCTGAGGCACCATCAACAACCTCCCAGGGGACCCCGCCCTTTAGGGCTGGGGAGGAATGGGATCGGCCACGCCGATGGGCCGCGATCGCGGCCCATCAGTGACCGCATCCGTGGTAAAATACAGGTGAAGTACCGCGCACTCTTAGCCTTACGGAGCCTACGGGATTCCTGGTCGGGTGGCGGGAAACATGCACAGAAGGGCATGGGATAGCGAAAGCGCCTATCTCTGGTCCACCAAGTGGGCCAAAGAATCTGTCTGAGATATCCGTTCTGTGACGCGCCAAGCTGACAGTAGCTGTTGAGCACCTGGCGCGCTGGTGTGAGTCCAGCTAGGGTTGAGTCGCAACGTACTCCTCCTGAACGTGCCGCCCAACACGCGGGGCAGGCGCAAGCCCCTGGCTTTAGCCATGGGGTCGGTGACTTTAGGCTACGTTGTTTAATCCCACCTACCAATTTGGTATAATAGAAGTGTACACAAAGTGCCCAAGCGGTGCGGAAACACCCTTGGGCGCGTCACACGTATCGGAGGTACGTATGCCAGATCAGTCTATCATTTTTCTGACCCTTCATGGTGTTACCGTTGATCGCGCTCAACTAGAAGAAAGATTCTGGTCGGGTGTGGACATAGCCGAAGGGTGTTGGCTGTGGAAACGGTCAACGACCAAAAGCGGCTACGGCAAAATCTTTCTTGCAAAGGTCCGTACACCCAACAAGCCGTTGCGCGGTGTTTTCATCGACACACATCGCCTCTCTTACATCCTGGCCCACGGCCCAATCCCCGATGGACTCATCGTTCGCCACAAATGCAATGTTAAACGATGTGTGCGACCTGACCATTTAATTTGCGGAACGTACACTCAAAACGCGGATGATGCAGTGAGGGATGGATTGCGAAAGCCTATGCGTGGAGAAGATTCACCCCGCGCTATCTTGAATGACGTACAGGTTCTGTGGGCGCGTCAGCAAGCCCGAAGAAACGTTCCTCTTAAAGACATAGCCCAGCAACTAAGCGTTTCTAGACCTATCGTTTCGCAGATAATAAGAGGATATGCATGGGCACATCTTCCGGGCGCGATCACATCTTCTAGGAAGCATAGCCGTCGCATCCTTGATGTGTTGCCCCACTTACGGGAGTACCTAGAGGATGGTAAGGACATTGGCGAGATAGCCGAACATTTCGGCGTTCGCCGCACGACTATTTGCCGATGGATAGTGATATCTAACGAGGTCTAGCCCTTACGGCAACCTGGTGATATTGTCGCGTCTGTCCCAACCGCCCCATTTACCGTTAGGCAACTTGAGACTGATCCACGGTTGAGAGTCGCCCGCCTGCGCCATCAACACATCGCCTTTCTTGATGTGCTGCGTGATCGGCGCGGCCTGGTTGGGCTTGGCGTGGAGCGCGCCGTCGAACAGCACGCGGAAGCGCAGCGGGCCGGCTGTGGCGCCACCGGGAGCGCCTGGTGAGCCGGAGGACGCGCCGGAGGTCTGGCCAGCCAGCGGCGCGACTGTTTGGGGGTTACAATCTACTTGTAAAAACCAACCATTGTAGGCACGACGGTAGGTGTCCAGGCTCCATGTATCGAACGCATCCTCCCACGGATTCGCGCGCGCGGCTTGCCCCGCGTCGTCGTCGACCGTCACGGTGGGGCAGAAATGGCCGCCCGTCAGGTTGGCGAGGTCGGCGTAGAACAGGGTGATGTTCGGACGTCCGTGTGCCAGGTTGTCACGAAACACGTTCAGCGCGGTATCAGCGTCGACCTGCGCGTAGTGGTTAGGAATGTTGTGCGTTGCTAGATCGTGCGAGAGCTGGCTGACGTTGGTATAGCCGAGGTCGTTGGCCTCGTTCGGCTGATTGAAAATGCGGTCATTGATGGTATCAGGGCTCACCAGGACGGGGCCAGGGCCGTACAAGTAGCGCTCAATCATGGCTTCGCACGTCGGCCCGCACAAGTTGAGTCTGTTGTACGAGGGCTGGCCGTCGTTCGTGGCTGCCCAGAGCTGCGAGATGAGCGGAAACCCGTTAGCGATAGAAACATGACCCATAGAACACCTCCATTAAACTAGTCGTGAGAGGGCAGCACGTCACCTCGTGCCGGTAGGCGGTCACTGTGCCAGGGATGCGCGGCGGCGCGGGCGGCGCGCTCCTCGGTGGTTAGGCTGGTCGCGCGGTCGCATAGGCCGCGCGTGGGGAAGGGAGTTATTGTCTCCTTGAGCGTGCGAGGTCGTTCACGCGATGGCTCAATCTCGGGCTGAGGTAGCCGCAGCAGATCACCCCCGTACCAGACGACGATCAACTCGTTGGCCGACGTGACGCCGACGCGACGCAGCAGGAAAGTGACGTAGTGCTTGAGGGTGTTTTGACTGATGTGAAGGATGCGGCACATGTCACCGTAGCTCGCTCCGTGCGCCAGCAATTCCCACACTTCGTATTCGCGCGTCGTGACCTGCGGTGACGTGGGGTATGTGGTCGCCATATGTCTCCCCTCCATCTACCGTGGACTTAGTCGGCGTGTTCCGCGCGCTCTTCGACGCGGGCCGCGCCTGGATCATAGGGCGTCCAGCCAGCCACCGCACAGGCCGCTTCGAGTGCGGCCGGAGTGGCGTTACTGGTCTTGAAGAGCGGCATCGGATCAACCTTGACCGCTCTCAAAAGAGTCAATACTAACTGACTGCAGAACACGCTGGTATGGGGCAGGCGCTCGAACACATCGGGCAGGCCGAAGCGGAGCAGCAGATAGGTGGCCACGACGCCGAGCGCACTGTAGGGCCGGCCGTCATACGGCGCGGCCAGTCGCCAGCACAGCCATGCGCCCTCCGCGTCGGTGGGCACGACGTACTCTCTGATGACCTGCCCCGCTTTGGTGGCCGGGTCGAACACATGCACGCGCGGCGGGATCGCCTCCAGGCCCCAGGTCGGGGCATCCGGTGTGCCCGCATCAGTCGTCCACCGGAGCCAGCAATGGGATGCCAGCGGCTTGTCGATCGCCAACACGTCAGCGGGCTCATATCGTTTTTCCACCGACGCGATTAGACGATCTAGCGGCGAGGCACTATTGGCCGAAAACCCAATCAATAAAGCAATGACACACCTCCCATCTGGTTTTGGGGGTTCTGGGGGTTTTGGGATGCCACCCCTACGCCAGAAATACCTCTTAGATAGGGGGACAGCATAGTAAAGTAGTATAACTACTACTATACATATATGATATATCTACGGCGACTTTTCAGCATTGACATGACCTGACAGAACCGACAGAACCCCCTGACGGCGCTCTTTTAGATGCAGAGATGACCTCCCAAAACCCCCAGAACCCCCAGAACCTAGCGACTAGCCTTGTGTGCCGGAGGCCATCGACGCGGCTACCTGAGCCTGTGGCGCCGGGAGTACATTGACCGTGACGGGAGCCTGTGCCGGCGCTGACCGTGGGGGCGTGATCCCTAACACGGTTGTGAGCGTATCGCGCAGACCACTTTGGACCGCGCCCTGGGCGACGGTGGTGGCGAGTGCGGACATATCGGCCTTGAACGCCTCGGTATCGAACGGCGCCGCTCCGACGCCCGTGCCTTGCAGCGGCGGCAGGACCGCCGCCGCGCCGGGCGCCACGGCCACGACGCCCGCATGGAGCGCATAGACCGCCGCCTGTATGAGGGCTTTACGCTGCGCCGGTGTGACACTCTTGGGCAGCAGCGTGGCGAGGCCGGCGTCTACTTGGCTGAACTTGGTCGTTCCGGTTTTGCCGGTCGCGGCGGCGAAGTCCTGTTCAGCGGCGGTCACGAGCCGCAGCGCAGTGGTGGCCCATGCCTGTTGTTGAGCCGTCAGTCGTTTGCTGCTGGCAAGCGCGCGGAGTTCCCAGGCGATCACAAAGGCAATCACGGCCAGCGCGGCGTAGGCGAGCTGGACGATGACGGGGGCAAACACGGACCATTGAAAACCATTCACAGCTATCTCCTTGTTTATTCGTTTGTGATCTGCACGGGCAGCCTAAACACCTGCGATGAGCCGCCTGCGGGCACGCGCACGATGACGGTGTACTCCGCGCCCACGTCGCTCGGCACGGTCGCGCCGTTGCCCACGGCAAACGACAGGACAGCCGTCGTTCCGGTCTGCGTCAGCGTCAACGCGCCGGTGACAAACGCGAGCATATGGGTCGGGGAGAGCGAGGCGAGGTTTTCATTGAGCACATCGACGAGCGTGGGTTGTCCCAGCGTCACTCCGGTCGGGATATTGGTAATGGTCAGGGAGGCGACGAGGCCCTGATCGAGCGTGTCAATTGAGTTAGTGCCAACAATCGTCACAGCCATAGCGGCTCCCATCTGGTAGGTGTACTGGATGATGCGCCACGGCGCGTTGTAGGTGAGGCCGCGCCACACGACGCTATAGGCGAGGCGTGGCAGCTCCGGCGCGGTCCCCGGCCCCTGTTGATGTGTCGTCAGCGTGGCAATAGCTGTTTGTAGCCACCCCAGCGCTTTACCGATGGCGCGGCCCAGCCCTGCAACGGTGGCCTGCGTCGCGCTCAGACTTTTGCCCATGCTCCGCGTCAGCGCGGGTAGACTGGCTTGCGCGACGGTCAGGACGACGATACGGCCCCTGCCACTGGTCAGCGCCGCCAACGCGCCTTGCAGTGCCGTGAGGCTGTGTGTGACGCCCCGCGTGAGCGTCGCCGTACTCGATTGACCCAGCGCCACCACGCGTGACGTGGCGCGCGTGAGCGTTGCCAGTGAGCCTTGCGTGACGGCCAACGCGATCAGACGGCCCCGCCCCACGCCCAGCGTTGAGGCGGTCCCTTGTATCCATGCCAGCCCTTTAGCGGCAACACGATTGATCGCCGTCGCGCTCGTTTGCACGACCATCAGTGGCTTGACGATAGCGCGCGTCAGGGCCGGCGCTGATCCCTGGAGAGCGGCCAGGGCGACGATCTTACTCTTGAGCGTGGAGAGGAGCGTGTTCGTCGCCTGTGTCGCGGTCAGAGCGTGCGCGATGCCCCGCGCGACGACCAGTGTGGACGACTGTGCCGCGGCCATGCTCTTGGTAACGCCACGCCCCAACGCGGGCGCGCTCGCCTGTGTGAGCGCGAACGCTATGATTTTACTCTTGAGCGCCGCCAGTGTGGTAAGCGTCGTTTGTGTCGCCGCGACACTTTTACTGAACCCGCGCTGGAGTGTGGCCGTGCTTGCCTGCGTCGCGGTCACAACGCGACCAAAGGAGCGTGTCAGTACAGGGGTGCTTGATTGTACGGCGGTGAGCGTCAGTACCTTGCTCTTGAGAGATGAGAGGATCGTCAGTGTGGCTTGCGTCACGCTTATGGCCTTGGCGATGCCACGGGCGAGAGCTGGCGTCGTCCCTTGTGTCGCACCTACGGCTTTGGCGATGCCACGGGCGAGGCCGGCCACGGTCCCCTGTGTGGCTGTGACGATGAGTGTCTTTGCCTTGAGTGTTGAGAGGAGCGCGGACGTGGCTTGTGCGGCGCTCACACCTTTGGTGATCGCACGCGTCAGTGTCGTGAGGCCACCTTGCGCGAGCGCCACCCCATGGGCCGTGGCGCGTTGGAGCAGCGGGACAGACGCCTGGAGCGCGGCTAGCTGCTTCGCCGTGGCGCGGCTGAGAAGGGGGGCTGTGGCTTGTGCAGCTGTCAGCGTTTGACTCTTGAGCGCACCGCCCGCGCTCGCGGGCACGATCAGGCGCGGGGCCTGGAACATGGCGTAGGGGTCGGTGTAAAGAGTGGCGACTTCGGCGGCGGACAGGGTGCGGGACCAAGCGCGCGCGACCGCCACTGATCCCGTGAGCGGTAGCGCGCCGCCCTGCGCACCAGCCCCGATAGACAGGGGCTCTGTGTTTGTCACGTTCGGGGGAGTGCCAGCGTTGTAATCGACCGTGACGGGGACCGCTACCCCATCGACGTACAGGCTGGCAGAGGCGGTGGACCCATTGTATACTCCGACAAAGTGGTGCCAATTCCCATCCGCGACTGCGGCGACGCTCTTAAAACCACGCTGGGGCGCCGTGGCTCCTCCCTGGTAGAGGAGCATACAGAAATTCGATCCCGCTGTTCCGCCCTCGGAGTTGCCGGCGATCAATAAGCTCGTCTGCGTGTAGACGCTACTATCCCGTTTGGTCAGGAGGAAACCTGTCTGTGCGGGACTAGGGTTGGCCCATACTTCGTAGGTGACATCGCCCGCGCCGGTTGCCAGCCATGGAGCGTCGGGTGTCGCGGCGTACTGTGCCCCTGTGCCCGCGAACCGTAGCGCCGCTCCTTGCGGCCCACTGATCCACGGAGGGCCGCCCGCGACAGTGGCGGGACTCCGTCCCGTCGCATCGTTGAGGGTCGTCCCCCCGCCCTCGTTGAGGTGGTAGGCGGCCATCAGACCACGCGCCAATGGATGCGTGGGATCAAGCCGCGCGCCAAGGAACGGTTTTTGCCCCGCGTGTCGCCGTAGCAAGGTAATCGCCATGCTGCGCTACCTCGCTTGGCTAGGCAATTCCGCTAAAGGTATCGGCCGTGATCGTCAAGGATGCAACCGCGTTCGTGCCGTCATTATTCGTCACGCTGATTCTCCATCCCGGTGAGGTCTGCAAGAACAGCTTGCGCGCCGCTGTGCCCGACGCGGCGATGTTCCCCGAGCTATACGACACGGATGGCACGGTCTCGAAGTCAGGTGGCGCGCCGTTGCCTGATCCGGCGTAGCAACTGACCGTAAAGCCGTTCGTGGTCGAGACCGTCGCGCCCGCCACGACCTTTATTTCGATCTGTGTCTCGTAGACCGTGCTGGTGGGAATAGCGACGTTGCCCGTGCCGGTGGCGCCAGGATAGATGTTGTAGGTGTCGGTGCCCGCCGCCGCCAACGCCACCGCGTTGGCGACGTTGCCGAGCGCCGCTAAAGTCATCGAGGGCGCAGCCATATCAAACCCCCTCGGCGCTTGTCACGAGTCCGTTCACCGCCGTCTGGATCGTGGTGTCAGGGATCGCGTTCGATGAGTGCGGCGTCGCCGACGTGTACGCCGCGAGCACGTTGCTGTCAGCCGCCGCGCCTAAACACAACTGCTGCAAAATGTTGCCGGGGTTTTGCCGCAGAGCTTTAACCCAGGCCAGGTTCGCGGCGTGGTTGGTGGTGGTCGCGGGCTCGGTCTCGATGGCGTCAAGTGCGTTCGTGAGCGCCATGGCGACGCGCGCCGCGAAGGCGGCGTCGCTGCTCAGGGTGTATTGGTCGATCAGGGCCATCGCGCGGCGCTCCTTTTTTCTCTGAGTGGCTTACGTAAATTGGAGCGTCGCGTTGAGAGTTAGAGAATCGCCCGCGCTCAAGGGGATACCCGTGAAATCTGACTTAATCCCAAGCGAGCCGGCCGTGGCCGCGTCGAAGGTGCCGGCGTTGGTCACGGTCTGCGCGGCGCCCGCCGTGAATGATGGACCCCACTTGAGCGTGTCGTTGGGCAGCGTCGTCGTTTGGCGGGTCGGGGCTGCGTTGACGCGGACGTAGCCGGCCCATGTGGCCGTCGTGTATTCGGTAAACAGCGTCGTATCCGTCGCGGCGGATGTCCCGGCGCCGGAGCCAATGCCCCAGTTGTTCGGAGGCGTGCCACCGAGGCCGCCGACGAGGTTGGTATAGATCGAGCGCATCGCGTTGCTAATAACCGTCGCCATCGTGTCTTACTCCTTCTCGCCGCGTAGAGCGAGCACATCGCTTTCCTCGATGCGCTCACCGCGCATCTGTTTCAGCCGCAACACGGCCCGCTTGAGGGGGTTGGACTCATGGAAGGCGACGACGCCTAACTCCTCGACCGTGCCATCGGCGCGCGTCACGGTCGCCGTGATCGTGGCGCGCTTGATCCTAGAACTTACCTGCATACTCATCGTTCACGTACTCCTTTTATTCTCTGGCTGTGGCGTGGCGCGCCCCGCCACTCCTCGCGCTATCCGCGTTGCTTTCATCCCAAGGGCCACCGCCACATAGAACGTAGAGAGCAACAGGAAGCCCACGACGCTGTTTGCATAGTGGCCCGTATGGCCATACCAGTACTTCGGCAACCCGAAGCCGACCTGAAACATCAAGGCCAGGAATAGGTACATGAGTAGCGCCTGCGTGACCCAGCGCGTGCGGGGGACTATCTTTGTCACGTCAATGACGACGCCGGCCACAAGGCCAAACACGATGATTGAAGCGATCCCTTGCCACGTCGTGTCTGTGTCGACCGCTGCAGACATGAACCAGGACAGGAACCAGGACCACGCCATCTCAAGTGGATTACCGATAGCCATGGTCATTATCCTTGCGCCAATCAGGCAATCTGACGATGATGCGCCCGCCGAGGCGTATCTGACGGCCGTGGAATAGTGCCATGTGCAGGTTGTAGCCGAGCATCATGCCCAGTGCGATGCCCAGGCCCAGGCACGCCCAGAAGATGTAGGAGGACCAATGCTGATCAGCGCCCGGCACGCCGCTGATCTGTTGCAGCGCACTCAGGAGGAGATTGGCCCCCCAGCCAATTGTCGTGCAAAAAAGACCAGCGACGACCGCGAACTCACGGTAGAGCGAACGTAACCGACCATAAAAGAGGTAGTGGGTACACAGAGACAGGACGACGCCGATCAGCGCCGCGACAAGGACCGCCTCGGCGTCGATGCGAAATGAGAGTGTCTCACTGAAAAAAGGGCTACTCATGACGGTATCCATCTATCCATCCTCCTGTTCTTTGCCTTTACCGTCCCGTTCGCCGTGGATCAATCCACCGTCGCCGATACCCGCGCCGTCATCAGCGGCCACGATGCGCTGACTCTCGTTCGTGCGCGACTCGGCGGTGCGTTCCGCTGCTGTTTGGGTGTACCCCTCATGCGGCGTCCGGATGCCCGCCAACACAAGTTCATCGCGTAGGTTGGAGATGAGGCGATTGCGACTCGCCAACTCCTCGGTATGCTCCAGGCGTTCGCGGTCAATCTGATGCTCAAGCTCGGTGATCCGTCCGTCCTTCCAGACCAAACGCGCACCTAGGTCAGGATCAATCAGCACGGATGGCGGCGTTGGTACAGAGACAGATACGGTTGTCTTTGAGGCGACGGCTTTCGCGTGTTGGTTGAGTTTCCAGCCAAACCACGCCAACGCACATCCTCCTGTGAGTGTGAGGACGGCTTGAACGATGACAACGGTAAGCGAGTGCGTGAAGTCCATGCAATGTCGTCCTCTCCGATGGGCGTTAGGGCGACGGGGCCAATCGCGTGCCGCGACGGGATGGGCTGGTATCCTGGAAGGCACGGCGGCCAGGTCTCTGTCAGTGGGGGACTGGTCGTCGAGGGACGCGGCCTCCGCTGAGGCGCTATGGGCGTCGTCGGTGCGTCCCGCTCGGTGATGTAGGCTGGGCTGTTTAGGAGTCCGGAGTAGGCGCGGACGTTTGTTCTAGGACCGCCGGGATATCCTGTGGCGGCGGTGGGGGTGATTGATCGAGTCCGCTGGATGGCGCGGCGTCGGGGATGGTGGTTAGGCCCAGGCCCAGCGCCTGTAACGCGGCCAGCTCGTCGAGGCGGCCCGCCAGGCGCGTGTGTGCTTCACGCAGCGCCTGGAGGTCGGCCTCGTGCACGGCGATCTGTTGACCTAATTCGTCAAGGGCGGCGCAGCCGGCGTCGTAGCGATCAGTCAGTGTCGTCATGTTAATATCCCGCTATTAAGGGAGAGGGCCGTCTGATTGCTAGCCCCTTGTCGGTCCCGATGCTCTTTAGGAGCCCTATCGTCGTCGGATCAGCGCTCACGACGGCGTAGGAGCCAATAGGTACGCTGATGGTGACGGCCGCCGTCCCCGCCGTGTTGTCCGTGCGCGTCGGCACGGTAGCCGGCACGTAGGTGGTGAACGAAATGATGTCCGTCATGGCCTGCTGTGCCGCCGCGAGGTCGGCGGCGTCCTGCGTCGCCGTGGCTGACCCTGACGCCGTATACGTGGCTTGCAGCGCCGTGGGGCCATAGTCAGCGAGCCGGATCAAGAAGTCGCGTGTTTGGTCCATCGTCGTGCGCAGGTTCATGGTGATCGTCGAGAGGCGTGCGCGTAGATCGGTCGCCAGTAATTCGTATCCACTTGACATAATTACCCTCCTTCTTCTGTCAGGGTGAGGGGATGGGTGCGCGGATCAATCGTGACGCCTAACTCGGCGGTCTTGGCGGCGATGATCGCATCACGCAGCTTGATTTGATCGTCACGCGACAGCGGCGCGGGCGCGGGCGACGTCACCGGGAAGCGCGACACATCCACAAGCGGATGCCCGTGCGGATGCAGATGCAGCGGCGTATCCTCCATCGTGGGTGAATTGAGTTCAAGGTGCGCGTGGTGCTCAAGATGCGTCGCGTTCACCATGGCGGGCAGCGTCATGGTATGCCACGCATTCGGCGCGAACCGTTTCCCGTAGCTGGAACCGGACGCGAGCGGTTGCCCATCCAGGCCAATGAGTTGACAGGTGTGTTCGAGCGTCACGCTGCCGTCGTAGTCCATGTGGTACGTCCCCGAGAGGAGCCGCAGGCGCACGTCGGGATTGAGATTGCCCATTCGGCCTTAGCCTCCTTGGTTGCCTGGCAGGCCCGACGCCTCGACCGGATGGCCCGCGCCGTAGTGGTGCAGATAGAAGGCGTGATCGTTCATGGGCCGGATCATCTCCATGTGCGCCTTGACGCGTGGGTGTGGCTCCTGGTGATCAGGATGCCACGTCAACAGGCCACCCAGCCGGACGTGGGCATAGCGCGGATCGGTATGCGGCGTGCCGCCACGGTGCGAGAGATAGCCGGCATGGCCGTGCCCCTGGTCGCGCGTGGCCGGGTCGCAGTAGATCATCCACTCGCTGTAGAGGCGTAGCCAATGCTCCTTGTCGTCGTCCATCGGCACATGGTAGGCCGCGATGGGTGGCTCACCCCACTTATAGGGCTGAGCAGGCACGACGATATGGTGCTGGTTCGGAAAGCCGTCGATGGCGAACGTGAGGCAGGTTCCATCCGGCGCGAAGAGAGCGAGGCGATGCAGGCGCATAGTCGTTAGTTGATAACCTCCGTCTGGAAGTACGCCGTCCCTGACCAGGCTGCCCCGGTGTACGTCGTGCCGTAGAGGTACATGCCGCCATCGCTATGCGTATCGACCTCGGTGAAACCCGTCCCGGTGCCGCCCGTCCCCTCGGGGTTGATACCGTAGCCGCTGTTGAACGCCGGATGTGTGTTGCCATGGCGGTAGGTCGAGGGCGTTGTACCGTAGCACAGATTCGCGCCGGCAAACTTGAAGTGGCCGGCGGCCAGGTTCGCGTCGCCACTCCCGCCGCCGTTGGTAATGCCGCCGCCTGTGGTCGGAACCGTCGCGCCCACGCTCGGCGTCAAGATCGTCGTCGAGTGTGACGATTGCTTGATCGCGCCCTTGCCATAGCCGGACGGTGATCCCTGCGGCAAAAGGCGGACCTCGGATGCGCCGCCAATGCCGCTGTCCATCGTCTGCCCCTGCGGCAACGTATAGACATCACCGTTGAAGGTGTGCTTTCTGCCGCTGGTGTTGGCGTTGGTGTAGAGGTAGACCTGCCCGTTTGAGAACTGCGAGAGGTTTCCGGTCGTGTCATCGCCGATCCAGTGCGAGAGATTGCCCGTGTTGATCGACAGGAACTGACGGGCCGATGAGCCAACGGCCTGCATCGAGGCGACGCGCGCCGCGCCAATGTAGGTTGAGAAGTCGCTTCCGTTGTGTGTCGCCGCCAACACGCCACCCCCGTAGTGGCGCAGTGTGGTCCCGTCGTGGTCGAGCACGCGCGCCCCGGCCAGGCCGTGTTTCAGGTAGAGCAGGCCCGTGCCATCGTCGCCGACACTGTGGAAAGCCGTGCCGTCGCGCATGATGTCCACGACGGCGCTATTGCCGCTGATAAACCGTGAGCGCGATGAGGGGATACGAGCCGATGAGCCAACGCCATAGACGGTGTGTGTCGTCCCATCGTGCGTCGTGGCCGGCAAACCGCCGCCGCCGTAGGTAGTCGCGGTCGTACCGTCGTGATCCCACCCTTTGACGCCGTTTATGGTGGCGACGAACTTGCCCGTGCCATCCTCGCCGATCTCATGCCAGGTGGTCGCGCTCCGGGCGATACGATGTTTGGCGCCTGCACCTGAGGTGACGTGTTGCGCCGCCACGACACCCCCCGCATAGTGTTGCAAGGTTGTGCCATCGTGATCGAGCACCTTGTTCCCGGCGCCGTGTTTGAGGTGGAGTTTGCCCGCGCCATCGTCACCCATGAGATGGGTCTGCGCGGTGGTGGTGTTATAGAGTTTGAGGGCCAGTTGGCCACCGCCGCCCGCGCCGCTCGATTGATGGCGCGCGACCTCAGCGTAGCCACCCACGCTACTATAGACGCGGTGCGTCTGGCCGTCGTGCGTGATGGCCACGACGTTGGCCGCGTACTGCTGCCAGAGCGTGCCGTCGTGATCTATCACGCGGTTGCCGTTCGCGTGCGCCGCGTAGAACTTGCCGGTCCCATCATCACCGAGGCCATGGAGCGACGTGCTGTTCGTTTGCCCGAAGCGCGCCAGGCCGCCGTTCGATGAACCCGAGCCCTCGAAGCGCACCAGTTCATTGGTGTTGCCTCGGCTGCCCCCATACACACGGTGCGCGACACCGTCATGATCCCAGGCACGGTTGCCCGAGGCGTGCTGTCCATGGAGCCGGCCCGCGCCGTCATCGCCGCTCAGGTGGTAGGCCGTCGTGTTGTGCTGCTTGTGTTTGGTCTGGCCCGCGTGCGCGCCGACGGTCACGATGTTGTGAATTAACTGACCATCGGAGTAGTGTCCGTGATCGCCCGTGACGGCATGGTGCCGCACGATGGTCCCCGATTGATAGTGCTCGTAGCGCGCCGTCGCCGTGTTGTGCGTCTTCTTGTGGAACAGACCCGTCGCGTTGCCGCTCGCGTCGAGCGCCTGGGCGTTCTGAATGTGATCGCCCGTATGCGCTTTGTGACCGCTGGGGTGGTTATGATGAGCCACCGTGGCGCCGTCCGTCGCGTAGTGAACGGCATGGTGTGTATCAAAGTGCTCATGTTGCTTGACGCGCGCCGCGTTGTACTTTCGATGGCTGCCGCCGGTGTAGGCGATGGTGTGCTCATTCGGGCGTCCGCCGTGATCCGCGCCGACGACGAGCCACGAGGAGCCGAGTTTCTGGAGGGTAATCCGGTCACCGACGATGGGCACGAAGCCTTGCGCGTAGACCACGTAGGGCGACGGGTCAGCGCTGTGTTGGCCGGTGCGCTGGATCGACACTTCGTTAATGCCCGTACTGTCACGCGTGATCGCTGTGACGACACCCCGTACCACCATCGGCTTGCGCGTGTCGAGCGTGTTGAGGACGAACGCGGTCAGATCATCCACGGCACGCGTGGCGGCGCGGTCGACCGCCGCCTCGTCGCCAGGGCGTGCGTGGGTGGGTGTGACCATGGTTCTAACTCATTCCTATCGTGCTCGTGCCGGTACTGTCGAAAGGATGGAAAACACTCGTGACGCGACGTAACACATGGGTCATCACACTGCCCTGCTTCTGGTTACGGTTGCCAAGATCAATCGTGACGCCGGCCGCGCCCGCTACCACCTTCGCTCCGGTCAACTGAGGCAGGGCTGCTTTGATCGTCCAGGCTTTCTCCTGAAAGCGCTCCGATACCGTGAGCCCCGGCAGTTTCTCCGACGCGACGAATGGCACATTCTGCGCGTTCCCGGCTTTCACATCTTGCTGGTAGATATTGAGCGCGATGACGTCGAGGTTCTGGTGCGCGGGGTTCACGGCCGTCTCCATCGTCACGATGTCGGTCAGGAACATGTGGAACATCAACTGCTGATTCGCATAGGCCTGCGCCCAATTCTGATCTGTTGCTGAGGGGATGCCGGTGGCATGGATCACATCCACGAACGGCCCGATGCCATAAGGCCCAGGCCCCGGTAGGGCGGGAGGGGGAGGCGGCGGCGGCGCGGGCGGGTAGCAATTGTACGGACTGTGGGTATCGTGATTCAGCGCAATCGCGTAGATGGGGACGCGGCTGGCATCCTCGACGATCACTTGTACAACATTTTTGATCCCGTCAAGTTGTATCTCTTCCGAGACACCGGGCATGATAATGCAATCGACCTGACTATCGTAGGTGTAGGTTGGCGCGATGACGGTATAATCTTGATTCGGTGGCCAGGGCGTGATCTGGAACATGCCTGTTTCATCGACCCACAGCGGGTAGCACTTGATGTAGCCAAGCAGCTTATTGATCTCATCGAGGTACGATGTCCCCTCGGCCAGGGTGTAGCCAGGAGCCATCACCGCCGTCAGGGTACTGCTGGTCGGCCATGTCGCGGGTATCCAGGTGGTTGGGATGTCGCAGCCGGGCACGCCGTTCACCGAGGGGTTGCCGACGTTATTCGTGCCATCCAGGCCATTGACGAGCATCGCGTGGATCACGTCGATCACGTAGGCCCCCGCCGGCAGGTACAACGGGATGCCCGTCGCGCTGCTGGTCGCCTCATTTTCACTGACGATATAGGACAGGTCACTGAGTGCGCCATGGCGCACGACGGCATAGCCGGGGTCCTGCGCGCCCGGTCTTTTCCACTTGAATATGCCCAGGGGGTACGAGACATACCCCCCGTCCGGCATGTAGATATGGCATACAGGGCGCACAAGGTCCGTCGAGTAGGCCACGCCCGCTGAGGTCACGATGCCGCCCTGCACCGTGACCATCTGACTGGCCGCCGTTTCCACCATATCCAGCGTCAGCGTGCGATGGATCGGCTGATCGGCGTCATGCGCCACCTCAAACGACGTGACGAACGGCGTCAAGTCGCTCTTGTAGCTCTTGTCGCCATTAAGCGCGTCGATCTGCCAGGCCATCTTACGTGTGCCGCCATGTGCATTGATCGCGTTGGGAATAGACGACGCCCCGTAGGCCGTGCCCGCGCTGCTCGTCTGCGCAAAAGATTGCATGGTTCATGTCTCCAATCGACGTTCTTAGGAGACCTGCACAAAGGACGCGTCAATCTTGACGCCGCCACCCGGCTGCCGCTCGAATGAGTCCTGTGTCAGAATGAGCCCGCCTAGCCATGAATTGCCTTCGGTGTCCTGATAGCGCGTCAGCGCGCCGTTGTGCTGCGCCTGCGCCATCGCCAGCAGCGCCGCTTTGATTTGGAGCGCGGTCATGGTCCCGCCGATACCATTGACAAGCGGGCCGGGCGGCAGGTCATACGAGAGCGTGACGGCGGGCACGAAAAGCGTCCCCACTTCGAGGAAAACGCGGCCCAGCGCGGCCACGGGCGTCACGTCATCGATCACGCCTATTTTGTTGGCCTGTCCATATTGCAACAACGCCGGATTGCTCTGTGTGCCGGGGACTTCCGTGCACAGAAAGACGCCTGAATTGAAAGGGTAGCCGTTGCCGCTGTACACGAATTGGGCCATACGACAACCTCCCCGTTGGCGCGTTCTTTGCGTATAGAGAGATGATGGAGTATGCTAGTGCGCGAAGAGGAGGTGGAGTGACGTGTACGAAAAAACAATACCATCAGTTAGTGGGACCGTCGATGTTCGGCGCGTTGTCAGCCATTGGGCGGCGCTCAATGATATCGCTCTCATAGAAACAACTATGCAGCCTCACTTAGAGATTAGAGGCAAGAAAATCTACTTATCTTCTGCACGAGTGACCTTTTGGGGCTTAGTGCTGTGGATACTAATCGGGATGGGCATATTGGTCGTAGAGGTAGTCATACTAGCCATGACTAGCGCGCTGCCGGTGGCATCCAATCCTACTATGGGCTTAATCAACTTGCTTATCCTCATCGGTACACCCATTTTCTATGTCGTTCGGCAACTTCAACGAAGCAAACCGAGCACTGCTATCATTGCTATTGCCGCCCTCCCCTCACCTATAAGCGACCAGACAAACACCATTCGCATCGTCTCATCGCTTAATGGCGATGGAGTAAAAGTAACACTCAATAACTTGGTTAATATGCTCCTCTAAGCTAACGCCCGTGCCTGGCTTTGCGCTGCGCCGCCGCCGACAAGGCTTTAAGCACCACGTCGCCGGTCTCGCGGGGCGTCCTGGACTCATTGACCGTGACGTGGTACGTGTCACCCGCCTTGTGGTGATGCACCGTATGATGCGTCGCATGATGATGCACGACGGGCGCGTGATGCGGTAGGACGTGCGCCGGAGGATGCAAGACCGCCGGATTAATGTTGGCCACATTGAAGCTGTTGCCCCAAGAGCCTGATCCACCCTTACCCGTATCGCCTGGGGTTTTACTGGTACTCGCGCCTGCAAGTGGGATTTGGTGATTGCCGGGTAAGTGTTTCAGCAGGGCGTTGATTGGAGCCAGCACAGCGTTGATGAGATCGTTGAACAAGGCTGAGATGCGTTGCGTGAGCGTGCCCCAGCCAGCCTTCACGCCATCGCTGAACTTGCCCACAACAGCCTTTCCCAATCCAAGTATTTCAAGGTCAAGGCCCGCGCCCGCGAAGGCGGCGGCCACGGTCGGCCCGCTTTTCTGCCCCGGCTTGTTCGTCGTCGTCAACCCCTTGAGGGGGAAGCTGATAAGGGCGATGATGGACGCAAACGCGCCTTCAACAGTCCCGGCCAGCCCTGTAGCCGCCGCCTTGATGACGCCGCCCGACTTGAACGCGCCCACGAGTACGAGCCCGAGCGGCGCTCCAATGCTCAGGGCTTTAATGCCTGTATCGAACGCTCCCTGAATGTCATGCCCGAAATTGAGGTCTTGCGCCCACGAAGGCGTCGTGGATGTGGACTTCCGGGACGCGACCGATCCGGGACGCGCGGGTTCCGGCTGATGGACAGCCGCGGGCGGCTTCGTGAGCGTCCGGTTGGCCGGGTTCGCCGACCCCTGCGTCGCGCGACGCGCGGCATCAGCCGCTGCCTTCTGCTCAGATGCTTGCGCATCTTGCTGTAAAAGTGATAGTTCCGCGTCAACGGACCCCGATGAGCCTCCACTGCTTGGTGGCTTTGGCCCCTTGGAGTCGTCAAACAAGCCCTTGATTTTGCCGATACCTGCTGAACCGCCTTTGCTCACAAGCGCGCCGACGACGGAAAAGACGACGGCTGACTCGATCATGCCTGCCCAGTCCGTGCCACCACCACCACCACCACCGGCGGGTGTGCCGCTGGCGCCGGGCCCGGTCGGCCATTTCGCGCCCGGCGCAAGCTCCGGCTTGAAGTACAGCGGCAGCGGATGATTAGAACCGAAGCCAACGGCGTTGCTGATCGCGCCCGCACTCAGCGTGAGGCCCTTGGCATTGACCGTATCCAGCGTCGCTGATCCGCTGGTGACGTGGACCGTCGCGCCATGTTTCAGGGTCACGCCGTCGATCTCAGCGCTGCCCTTGACGCCACTGATCGTCAGATGCTTACCCGGCGCGGGGATCACATTGTCAATGATCGCCGTGCCGCCGACGTTGCCCACAGTGAGTTTCTTACCAGGGGCCACGGTCGCATTGTCGATTTGCACGGTCCCGCGAACGTTGCTGATCGTGATGCCCTGCTTGACATGGACGCTGTTGATCTCAGCCGCGCCGCCGACCTGGATGGTCGTGCCCTTCTTGACCGAGATACTGTTGATGTCGCCTTTGCCGGTCGCCGTGAACGTCGTTCCTGGGGGCAGGCTGACGCTCGTGACCTTAGCTGTGCCGCTGACCGTCACGCTCTCTTTCTTGGGCAAGACGACGCGGCCAACGGTGAACGTGCCGTCAACGGACGCGATGACGCCGGCCTTCATCGCCACACCGCTAATGGACGCCGTACCTGGGACTGTGACGCCTTTCTTGGCATCCCCACCAAAGGCCCAATGTGTGATGGTGGCCGTTAGGTCGCTTAGACTCGGGCCCGGCGACGTGTACCAGTGCTTGATCGAGCCCGTCAGGTTCTCAACCGTGCCAGGTAGGCTGTCAAATATCCACTGTCCAATGTGCGCCGATACGGCCTTCGGGTCAGGCAGCGGCTGATCGAGTATCCATGACCCAATGTGGCCGGGGACAGCGGCGGGCTGCGGCAACGCATCCATAATCCATGACCCGACATGGACAGCAACCGCCTGCGGGTTGGGGAGTGGCGTATCGAGCACCCATCCCTTTACATGCTCCACAATAGACGATGGCGCGATAGGCGTATCGTAGACCCAGGACGCGACGTGTCCCACCCCTGAAAACACGGGAGATGCCGCGTCATCCACGACAGAGGTGACATGCCCCGTGAGATTGCCGAGCGCCGTCATCACTGGCTTGAGCGCGCCGTCCATGACGGCTATTGTCGCCACCGTGGCAACGGCGGTCACGGCCAACGTCGGAAGGACGGCCCCCGCGAATGAGGGGGTTGTCGTGACCGTTGCCGGAACCGTCGCCAGTTCACCCTCGTAGTGCGCCAAATTGGCTTCAGCGCCGGTTGCAACGAACGTGGGAACCGTGGCCGGCTGCGGCGCCCCCCCCAAGCCGGGAATGAGCGCGCCAGGGATGCGGCTCAGGTTCAGTAGGTAGGCATCCTTGAACGCGCTCGCGTCAGTGGCGTTGAACATGGCAATGGTGCGCACCACCGGCGGGATAGACCCAATAGCGTCACTCGCCTTGGTCGCTTGGACCGCTTCTTCGGCAAAGCCGCCAGCGGCCGCCGACACATCACCCAGCAGCCGGCTGCGGATGAAATCCCCCAACGCCGAGTGCGCTATTTTCAGCCCCAGGAAAATGGTCGAGATACCAATGAGCGCGGGCTTCCACGTCGCTTGCAGGAAGGTGGACAAGCCGCCCACGGCCGACAGCATTGAGTTCGCGCCCTGGATCATCCCCGTGAAGCTGCTCACCATGTCCGTCAGCACCGGCAACAGCGACGTGCCTACCGTCTCCTTGAGATCGGCCAACGAGGCGTTCAGGGCGGCAATCTGGCCCTGCGCGCCCTTGGTGCCCGCCGCGCCCTGCCCCGCGAAGGCGGTCTGCTGGACGCGGTTCAAGAGGAACTGCGTGCGGTCGTTGGCGCTCATATGGGGGTTAGCTAACTCTTGCATCGTGCGGCGCTGATCCATCAGCGACAGGTTCAGCCGGCTAATGACGCGCTGGGCGCCACGCCCGCCACGCTCAATCTCGCCCAGCGCCGTGGGCACATCCTCGCCCAGCGCCTTCGCCAGGTCAGCGATCTTGCCCGGCTGGCCGATGATCGTTTCGGGATTGATACCCGCGCCGACGCCTTGCGCCACGGCGGCTTTCAGGACGCCGACCGAGATACCGAACTTGGCCCAGGTGGTCGACGACTCCTCGATGGCCTTGTTGGTCTCTTGAAACGCGCCGGGCGTCTTGCGGAGCGCGGCTTGCAGTTGGTTGGTGGCCTGCTCACCGGCGATGGAGTCCTCTATTGAACTTTTCAAGAAAGACGCGCCGAAAAAAGCGGCGCTTAATCCTAGTCCGCCAACCAAACCCGCTTTAAGATTTGCAAAAGAGCCGGTCAGTTCACTCGCGCCCATACGGAGTGACATAAGCTTCCCATAGGTCTCGCCACTTTCTACGCCCAGCGTCCCCACAAGTTCTGAGGCGATCTTCACCGATTCACCGAGGCTTTTCGCCTCGTGGGCCGCTTTGGCCTCGCCTTCGCTCATCTTGGCGAGCTTGTCGCCCGTCGCACTCGCATCGACGCCTGTACCAGCCAATTGGCCGCGCACAGTTTTGAGAGCAGTATCAAGGTTTTGGGTAACGCCGTTGAATATAATCTGAACATTAGAGGTCGAGTTGCCCGAATTGCTCATGTTCGACCTCTCTAAATGATATAATTAGGGTAACGAAAAGCCCCCGCGATGCTGAAACATCCGAGGGCATGACCACCACTCAAACCAGTAACGGGAGTGATGATACTATGAGTCTACCTCAACCAGGACAGTTACCACTTTTCACCCTCGAAAAGACATGTACCGCGTGTCTTAACACAAAGAGCCTGGAAAGTTTCGATAGACAGCTTTTAGGCGCGTGCGGTCGGCGTAGCACCTGTAAGACATGTCGAGCCCTAGAGCGCCTGCGCAATCGCGACGTTAACCGCGCCTATCAGAAGCTATGGTACGACGCCCATAAAGATCAGGTTAAAGCTAGGGTTCGCGCCTGGCATTGGGCGCACCGAGATAAATCGCTTCGGGCTAGCCAAGAGTATTATCGTAGCCATAAAGACCACCTTAACGCCTTAAATCGCATGTACTGGCTCAACCATCGGGAACAAGTACGTACCATGCACCAACGCTACTATCGGAACAATCCGCATCTATTTCGGCTACACCGATTGAAGCGACGCGCCCGTGAGGCTCAGGCCGAAGGCTTCTGGACCGTCGCGGACCTCGAAGCCATCCTGTCTCGGCAGCAAGGCTTGTGCGCCTATTGCGCCTGTAAGTTGCAATCTGACATGCATATGGATCACATCATCCCTCTTGCGCGCGGCGGTTCCAACTGGCCGAGCAATCTAACATTTTCCTGCCCTTACTGCAATCGAAGCAAGAACGCGAAAACGCCCGAAGAGTTTTACGCTTACCGTGCCCGCATCGCTCTTTAGTTTGATTGGGCATTGTTCGACACAAGGACACCTCACAAACAGCGATACTATAGGCAAGAGAAAGGATGGATGATGTGATGAACTTCGAGGATTTGGCACGGGCCGAGGTATCGATGCCGGATGGCTATACACCTATGTTAAGGTTAGCGGCGTTGCTGGCCGTTAGTCCTGGCGAGTGGGATCTATCGAGCCGTGAAACGCACGAGTTGCTGTACGACCTCTGGGCCGCACAGTCAAAACGACGCCCCTGGCCGGACGGGTATGCCACATGTGATATCACGTTGTCAGGTGGCCCTGCTGGAGAGTTCGATGATACGCGCATCGTCCCCGTCGTTGTGTTCGACAAGCCATATATGTATGTCTCCATCAACAACGTTGCCCGTATCCCGCTAGCGCCCGCCACCGCCGAAGAGCGCCGCTAGCATCTCAACGCCTTCGCGCCGCCGCTCATACTCGCGATAGCGTACGTAGCCGAGCGTGTGCCAGAAACGGTGTACGGGCATGTCCCACACCGCATCCTCGGACCACTGGCCGGGCGCGCTACAGCACACCTCAAGCACGAGGTCGCGCAGCACGAACGGTGGTTGGTCTACTCCGGCTGGGGCGGCCAGTCCTGCGTCACCTTGACCGCTGGCTGATCCGAGTGCTTGTGGGGCGTCGAAGCCGGAGCGGAGTTCGCCGCGCCGGTACTTTTCTTTGAGCGCGCGGGCTTCGTCGTCGTCGCCTTGCCCCCTGTGGGAGCCGTGGCCGCCTCCGTTGCTGCGGTCGCTCCACCCCGCATCAGGGTAAAAACAATCTGTAGTAACTGGATAAGATCGCTCACCGTGAACAGGTCTATCAGTTCGTCGCGTGTCATGTCAGGGCTATGACGCTGAAACATCTGCGTCATGCCTGTAATAAGGTCGTCAATGGCCGCTGTGCTGATTTGGTTGTTCGCCAAATCCGTTCCGTGTTGCATCAGGACAGCCATCAGGCGCAGCGGCAAATCCACCTCAAGGATGTATGTCCCACCGCGCCCGTCATTGATCTGGAAGAGCTTCTTATCGACGCTCCCGAGCGTAAAGACCGGCATACTAGCCGTCATGTGTGGATCAGTCATTATCTCACCAGCCTAATAGGCCGCCGCGACGGGCAGATTGACCGTGATTTGGTAGGGCGCCACCGCGCCGACCTTGACAGCCTGCAGCGTCAGCTTCTCGGGCATCGGCGCGCCCTCCGTCGCCGGCGTCAGCACCGTCGAGTCAAAGCTCACGTTCGGCAACGACAGCAGGAAGGTTTGCGTGGCGTCACTCTGGCATTGAAACGAGGCGCTAAAGGGGCTCGTGGGCAAGAGCGGGCTGTCGGTCGTGCCGTTGTTGAAGTACGCGGCGGCGGCGGCCCCGCCATCGGTCCAGAACACGTCCAATTCGAGCGTGACGAGGGTGATCGTGCCGCTGAACGGGTTCGGCGTGACGGTCTCGCCAATGTAGTTTTCAGGGGAGACGCCATTGTCGATCGTGCAGGTGAAGCCTGTCACCTGGCCGTTGAGCGACGTGACCGGCGCGACCCACGTCCCGCCGAAGTAGCCGAAGGGGAGGTCAGTCAAGACGGAGCTTGTCGCCAGTGTGCCGCCCTGGCTGTTGGTCAGGCCTAGAAAGTCCGCGTCCAGCTTGAGCAGCGGGTCTTCCTTCGACGCCGAGATGACCATCTTGTGACAGACCGCATCGACGATCTGCCGGTAGTAGTTGCTGCTGACATTGGCCGCGATGGTATGCGGCTGCAACGCGCCGGCCGCCGTCCTGGTGATGACGTGGGGATAGTTTGCGCCGGCCAGGGCGCCGGGTACATCGCTGCCAGGGCCAGAGAGGGCCGTGGCGAGCAGGGCCGCCTCTTTGGGCCGCGCGTAGGTGACGAACTTCGCCATGCCCCACTGGCCGGTCTTGATGTTCAGGGACTGGAAGGCCGAGCCATCGCCCTCGTTGTACTTCTTGGTGCGCGATTGGGGCTGGGCGTTGGTGCCGTTCTCCCACTTGGGCCAGAGACCGACCGTTGACGAGGGGGGAACAGCCGTTCCGAGGGCGGCTTGCTTGGCAAGGCCCTGCGCATATGCGCGGCCAGAGACAGTCGTTGCCATAATGGTATACCTCCGGCCGTGGCCGCGTTAGTAGGGTCGATGATAAGTGGGAACGGGATGGGGCTAGATGTGCTCTTTAGGGCGTCGGCTCCGCAGGAAGCGTCGGCTCCGTGGGAGCAGCGACGACCGGTGGAACAACAGGCGCGGCGGGGACACCGGGCGCCGTGTTCACCGGCTGTACCGGAGTGGCCGCCTGTGGTGTCGCCGTCGCGGGTCCAGGCGCTGTCGCGATCGATGGGGCCGGATTGACGCGCTCCCAGTCGGTCGGCGGTGGCGTGGGCCACGCCTCGACCTCGCGCGTCGGCACGCTCACCACATCGCCGTTCGTGACGAAGCGCGTCCCATCGGCCGTCGTGACGCCGATCTCATCCGCGCCGGTGTAGCGCACATCCTCGTAGGGCTCTTGAGTCTCGTTATCAGCCATTCTTCATGTACTCCATAACACTTATGTCGATAGGAAGGGCGTAGACGCGGAACATATCAGCGTCGTCGCCCTCGCGTAGATCACTAAAGGCTTTCGTGATGCCCTGCCCCAAGCCAGCCCACACCACCGCGCCATCGAGATTAGATGCGCCCGGCGTCATGCTGCGTTCAGCCGCTAACGCGCGCTCTAAGGCGTCGGCGAACCGCGTCGCGCCCGTCAAGAGGTCGGCCCGATTGGAATAGGTGGCGTCGATCATGTCGGTATAGAACAGGCGATACGTGCCGCTCTCTTGCACCGATGAGCCACTTTGAGGCACGGTGGTTTGACTTTGCGCCGTCACAATGACGAGGGGATAATCGCCGGTGTAGGGCTCGGGCGGTCCCCACTTGAAGGCGGGAATGTTGAGCGGCGCCGCCTGCGTCGCCAGCCACGCGATCCAGGCGTTCAGCACGTCATCGGAGCCGAGCGCGGGTGAGAAAGGCATTTACGCGTCCTCCGTTCCCGTTCCGACAATCGTCCCGATGACCTTCACGGCGGCTTTCTGGCCCTCACGCGACGGGTCGAAGCCCTCCATCGCCCGCGCGATGAACGGATCGGCCTGGGTTCCTGGGTGGAACATGCCAGCGAAGCGCCCACCGACGCCGAACGGCGGCTTGTAGCCAAACGCGCCGGGAATGTTGTGCGGCTGCGTCCCTGACGCCACGAGGTCGGCCAGAAAGTAGGTCTTGCCGCCGCCTGTGACCGTCTTGCTGTTGGTGACACTGATCGTCGCGCCCGTGGTCGTCACGGTGATGGGTGCGGGCCGGAACAGGTCGGCCATGTGCCCGCCGCCCGTGGTGGTCTTGCCACGCGGGGCGGCGTCTTTGAGGCGCGCGGCGGCTTGTTGCGCCAGGCGCGTGAGCATCGCGTCACGCTGCTGCGTGAGCGTCGCAGAGGCGCGGGCGATGCGGCCATCGAAGGCGCGCAGGCCACGCGCGTCGATGGTGAACACGTCAGCCATCAGCGCACCTCGCTAACGATGATTAGGCCGGCGTTGACGCCAGCCGTTGCGCGTAGATTTCGATGTGATCGCCCCACCACGGCGCGGCGCGCTTGATATGGTAGAGCGCCGGCGTATTGGTGATAAAGTCTGTTTCGTTGAGGTCTTGCAACTGGTCGCTATTGCGGATGTCCGGCAGTTTCGTGAACTGCGGGTTATCGTCCAGTGTGACGAAGATGTGATACCAGACGTACTTGGACGGATCGAGCACACCGGGCATACTCTGCACGTCCAACGGCGGGTCGGTGGTCGGCTGCACGTCGGCTACGACGCCTGTGTAGGCGACGGGCGCCGGGGCCGTCTGGTTGGGCTTGCGCGGCGTGGGGCGCAGGACGGTGAGCGTCGTCTGATCCGCATCCATCGACGCTCACCGTCCTCTCACGCTAGCCGGCACGATTTAGGGCAACGCCAGATAGGCGCGCACGTAGGGCGAGCCGACCAGGATGGGATCAATCTCGTCGGGTTGATCCACCAGGTAGGGCGTGATCGGCGCAATGGCCGTGATCATGCCGGTCGCCGCGGCCTGGGCGCTCTCGACGCGTACAATCTCAGCCGTGACTTCGGTACGCATCGCCCGTAAGTGCGCGGTCTCTTGATCGCGCTTGACGATGCGCGCGCCCGTCGTGGTATCGACCTGCATCCGCACGGAAGCGAGCGCGATGTCGATAAACGTCCGCTTGGTGTAGAGCCTGAGCAAGCGCGGGTCTACGGCGCCCTGCGCCTGGTACTGTGTCCAGACGCGATTCGCGTTCGCCTGTAGCAGCAAGGTGGGCGTATCGCCCACCTCCGCGATCAGGAGCGCGAGCTCGTCTGAGGGCGCTTCCATGATCGGCGGCCCTGGCACATACGGCGCGGGTACGAGTGGCGCGTCGCCATTCCAGTTACTCATAGCTCACCTCTCGGATTGACTAATGAGTTGGCCCGGCGAGGGACGGGCCGGACGGCGCGGCATCAACCGCCGCCTGGGCCGTGGCCTGTGCATCGGCGGCGGCCTGCTGCGCCTGCGCGGCGGTCTCGGTCGCCGCCTGTTGGGCCGCTTTCAAGGACGCGATCTGCGCCTTGTGCTTGGCTTGCTGATCGAGCAACTTGTCGATTTGGGCCTGGATTTGATCCTCGTCGTTAGATTCGACAGACAGATCGGCTTCACTCGGCAGCGCATCGACACGGGTATAAAGCACGCCTTTATGCAAGACGCTGCCGCCGTTCTGGATGACCTGAGCCATCTCTTCGTGAGACATGGTATCGCTAGCCACGCTTAATCCTTTCATGAGTTGTTCCCTCCGCAGGGCAATGATGCACCGACGTCACGCTTTGGTAGCGTGACGTCGGCGGCGCTCACACTCCCTCTAGATTAGAAGGGATTAGTATACGGTATAGGATCTACGAACGTCCCGACTGACAAGACAGCTGTCGCTTGTAGTCTATGCTTACGTGGAAACCCACGAGACACTCCCCAGTACGTGACTCCAGGTGGATTCAGGTTCGCATCGTTCGCCGTGGCGTAGGCGATAGGCCCACGCTGCGGGCCGGCGAAGTCGCCGATGATGTTGTTCGGCACCATCGAGGCGACGAGAGTCTCGGTACAAATGCCCGATGCGAAGTCCATGACCTCGGGGTTATTGTCGTCCTGGCTGTCCGACAAGATCACCTTGTTAATGGGCAGGCCGGGCAAGTTGCTGAAGGTGCCGTCGGGCGCCTGCGACCAGAAGCGCTCGTCGTAGAGTTCGAGTTGCATCCCCAGGACACTCCGCGCGAGGTTCTTCATAGTCTCGGTGTCTTGCAGCGGCAGGACCGTTGAGGGCGCGCCAATCGGCAGAATCCAGCGCACTTTGTTTTGGAACTCGGTCGTGCCGATCATGTAAATGAACGCGGCGGTGCTCATGGTGATGCGGTCGTACTGCTCCCCATAGCGCACCGAGGCGTAGCGCCGCGTGGTCAGGATGTCATTGACCGGGGTCGCCGTCGTCTGATCCCACGTCGTCGTTGGCGTCACTTTGAGGTCGGCGGGCATACCCCACGTCGCCCCGTTCAACACAAGGCCGAGGCGATTGTAGTTGAGGGCGTCGAGTTGCATGGCGATAATCAGAATCTCCATGCGCTGCCGGATGCCCAACAGCAGGGTATTGATCGTGCGGTTCTCCATCGCGGAGAAGATGCCGCCGTCGTTCTGGATGCCACCGTTGGCGTTGATCGACTGCAACTGATTGAGCATGGCCTGTGTCATCGACATACCCAGTTTGATATTGGGGATGTTGGTCGACTCGTAGGACAGTTTGCCACTGCTGTAGGTGACAGCGCGCTCGTCATCGGCGATCAGGTCGGCGACCTGGATGTAGCCAATGAAACGGGCCATAATCTCGGCGTCCACCGCCGGCGTAACGGGCGTGCGATTGAGGAACACGAGACGCCCTGGCAGCGTTCGTATATCTTGAAGCGCCTGGATTATGCTATTAATCCGCGCCACCTGAAGGATCTGATAACCAACGGCCATAGGGTGAGCCCTCCTTTAGAGGTTAAAGGTCCGCGTAGTCGAGGCGCGGCATGGCCGCTTCCACCTGAGCGAAGGTCGGCTGGCCGGCAGCGCCAGCCAGGATGCGCGCGTGCCACACGCGCCCACCCGTCAGCACGCCGGGATGATCGGACGCGACGGCCACGAGCTGATCGTAGCCACTCTGCAAGACGGTCTCATTGAGGATGACCGTCGTGCCGCGCGCCAGCGCCTGCCGACCATCGGTCGGACTCGCCACGGCCACGCCCAGGGCGTGCGCCTGCGTGGTCGGCGCGACCGTCGTGACGGTGTTGCCGTTGACCGCCGAGACCTGTACGGTCTCTTGTGTCGCGCCGGTATCGACCAGCAGCGCCTCGCCGGGCACGATACCCACGCCCGAGGACACCGGCAGCGTCTGCGTGCCGACCGTGGTCGCGGCCGTCAAGGTGACGCCCGTCACGGCGGCGATAGCGGGGCCATACAAGCCGCTGGCCATGATTTCAGCCAGGACCGTGCCGTAGCGTAGGCCCTTCTGGCCGCTCTTGATGATCGCGCCATCGGTGAGCGTTGTATCACCGACAACGGGCGCGACCGTGGTCCAGTCGAGGGTGATGCCGCCCGTCTTCCACTCGGGATGGCTATCGGCCGCGACCTGGACCGGCTGCCCAGACGTTGTTAAAGCTTGCCTGCCAAATGAAGCCATGGTTTACTTACCTCCCTTAGCGGCGCGGGCGTTCGCCTCGGCCTTGTTCATTTGTTCAGCGTAGGCTTTCGCGGTGGCGACGGCCTGAGCGATGGTGTCATCGTCGGGTGTGCCCATGACGGCCGACGCCGGTAACACGCCGTGCTTATCCTCGATAAGCTCACGGGTGAGGGGATGCGCCTTGCCCGCCGTCAAGGTGGCTTCGAGCCGTGCGACGCGTGTTGGTTGACCATCGGCCACGGGACGCGCGACGTCATCCTCGGCGGCCAGCGTGAAGTCGGACGTCAGGCCAGCGCGCGCCGCTGGCAATGCCTTGTGCGCGCTGATAACGCGCTCCACAGCCGCGCTCACGGTCGCCGCGCGCTCGGCATCGGCGCGGACGTGAGCCTGCGCCTCGTAGGCCGTAATTTTCGCCTCGGCTTCCTCGGCGCGACGCTGCGCGGCCAGGAACTCCGCGCTTGACGTATACGGTGGCGGCGGCGGCGGTGCGTCATCGGTAGCGCCCATACCGGCGAAATCGACACCAGCTTCTTTCGCGCCCGTGAAGAGGTGGCGGAAGAACTCTTTTCCGTCCATGCGTGTACTCCCTTGCTTCTGAGTGCTATTGTTGTCTAACGCGGCACGCCTCAGCGGAGGCAGGGCCGCTTGTTTGCCGAGCCAACCCGGCGGCTTGATCTGCCTTGCCTGGATCGTCGCCATGGTTGCGCTCATGACGCCCTCGTAGCTGCCGATGCGATCGGCTAGGCCCGCATCCACCGCCGCTTGTCCGAGGAATACGCCGCCCTGTCCGAAGTCGGAGAGGACCGTCGCCTTAGGGACGTTCCGGTTGCGCGCCACCGCTGCCACGAACACATCCATGCAGGTGTCGATGAGCGCCTGTATCTGTGTGCGTCCGTAGGTGGTGGTCGGGTCCATGCGCTTGTCGGGACTCTGGGAACTGACAAACTCGATCGAGGCCCGGCTACCACCACCCCTGTCGGGTGGACGCGCGGTGGCAATGACGCCGATACTGCCCACGGTGGCCGTTGGCGCGACGATCACCTCATCGGCGGCGCTGGCGATCCAGTAGGCCGCCGACGCGCCCATGTCGCTGATGTAGGAGGTAATGGGCTTCTGGCCGCGCGCCGCGTACACCATGTCGGCGAACTCGGCTGTCCCGTTGACCTCACCGCCTGGACTGTCGATCGCCAAGACGATAGCCTGAATCGTGGGGTCGTCGAGCGCCGTGCGCAGATCAGTCGCCAGCGCGTCGATGGACGTGGCCCCGCTGATCTGGCTGAACATGTCGCCGTGGCGGAACAATGGCCCCTCGATCGGAATTGTCGCCACGCCGTCGCGCACCGTCACGACGTGGGTGTTGTCAAGCGGGCGTCCCAGCTTGGCGGCCACGGCTTCGAGTGAGGCCAGGTCTCCCTTGTCCATGTGCTCGCGGGCCGCGATGCTCATGATCATTTCTAAGGCCGATTGGGTGATCGCCCATGGAGCGTTCGCCGCCAGATCAAACGCTCTCATGGTTCACCGTCCTTCGTCTTATCATCCTGATCAGGCGTTTTGTCGCCACTGCCACCAGGCGGCAACATAACCGGCGGTGGTGGCGGTGGCGCGATGACGGCGTGTGACTTCGCCTCGATCTCAGCCGGATCAGCTTCCGGCAGTTGATACTTCCGACTGATGCCGGGAAACTGCGACGGCTGCACCGTGTACCCCGCCTTCGCCAGGGCCACCATGTCGTCCGCGAAGTTCTGCGGCTCACTCTGTCCAAGCGAGAAGCGCGGTGTCAACGGTATCGCGGCGTCGCCGAAGTTGTAGCGCACCCACGGCCGCGCCACGTCATTCCTGAGCATCTTGGGGATCATCATCTTGGCGTGAGCGATAATATCATCCTGCGTATGCTCATGGACGGACGTCGCCGCCAGGCTATGCGCGCTTGTTTGCGCGCCCTGGGCTAGCGTCTGATTGAGCACGGCGACGCTCATTTGCGCGTCGAACAGGCCAAACGCCGCCAGGAAGTTGTCGCCGCCGCTCGGGTTGAACAGCGTTTCAACGCGGTCGTCTTTCGTAAAGGCCAGGGCCGCGCCTCCGTGATGGGCTTTGAGGCCATTGAGCATGGCCTGTTGCGCCGGAACAAGATTGTTCTCCCCGTCGTAGACCAGCCCCGATGACGTGTCCGCGAATCCAATGGGCACGGGTGAGGCGTGCTGCGTCAAGAACTTGCGGTACTCAGTCCACATCTCGACTTTTAGCGTCCACGGCGTATAGGCCGGTCGTAAGATCGACGTACCACGCGGGTCAGAGTCAGCCATGCGCCACGACAAGACGACGAACTTCTCACGCGGGAAGAGATTGTCCTGTGTCTCAGGATCGTTGATGATCGCGCCCCAGCCAACCAGCGAGGCGCTGTCACCCGGTATGAGTCCGAGCAGGCCGACGACGTTGCGATAGCTATCAACGACGAAGGCGGTGGAGCGGCGCGGTTTGACTTTGATACTCGTCAGGACGAGGCCAGCGAATCCGTTCACGTCGCCATCGTCGTAGACCTGCTCGGCGACCTTGTTCCCGTAGGCCAGCGCGTCCATCATGTTCCACAGCACCTCGTCAAGCGAGGGGGTGAGATCATCCAGCATCTTGTCGCAGGCCGTGGCGATCTCGACGGCGCGGGCGTAGCCGTCCGCGTCCTTGTCGTCGATGGCTGGCACAACGTTCACGCCGCCGTTGAGCGTGCCGCTCTTGACGATGTTGAGGCAGGCGGCGATCATCGGGTCACGCGCCATGCGGTCGTAGAGATCGTCGCCAAAGACAATCGTGATGTCATCGACGGCCCACGACAGCGCCTGCAGGTAGTTGGTCAACCACAACGCGCCGCCGGCGACGTACTCCTTCGTCGGGTCGGCCGTAATCGTCACGTCATGCGTCGGCGTCGGCTCACCGGGCAGCGGCGCGATCAGCGGATCAGGCGCGGCGACGGTATCGCTGACCTGCCTCGACGATGAGGAGGACGATGAGCCGCGCGCGGCCACGGCAGTACTGGTACGGTGATCAGCCATAAGGTGTGATCCCCTCTCAGTACGTGTCGTGTTTAGTAGTGGCCGCCCGTGGCATTCAGCACAATGACGTTTTCGCCCAATGGATCAACAGCGATCTTGATGTCGACTTTCGCGCCGGGATACAAGCCGAGGATGTCCATAAGTGTGTCAGGGAGGGCGATCTGTTTGTCAGGCGAGCACGCTGTGATGTAGGCATCGGTGTCGATGCGCGTGGGCGAGCGGCGATAGTAGCCGCGTGGTAGAGGGTCAGGGACCATCGCGCCACCGCCTTAACCGTGGTTAGTACGCGGGCACAGTGCCCCAGTCGTCGCGCTCCGGGCCAATGGCGGGACCGCTGTTCGTCGGCATGGCGGCGATCTTGTTGAACGCTCCGCTTGTGCCGTCCACATCATCGTCATGTGCCCCGGTCGGAAACGCACACATGACCGCCAGGTAGGGGCCATTCCACGGCGCTTCGAGCATCCGTACATTGCCCGCGCGTAGCTGGCTGGACGCAGGCTCGGCACGTTCGATCTTGTCGCGGTGAACCGGATCGGCCTGTACGTTGTGGCCAGCCAACAGCCGGACCACGGCGTCGGTGCTCTCTTTGCCAAGACCAGGCGGCTGCTCAATCCAGGTCTTGACATGGGGGTAACGCAGTCGGTCGGTCTTGGCTGTTTCGACGATAACCTTGTTCCGTTCATCGCTTGGCCACTGGCCGCGCACCACGTCGAGTATCCAATAGTAGTTATCACTGGTGCGGCCCATCAGCACACCAACGGTCCAGTCGCCCTTACCAGGCATGGCGCCCGCTTTGTCCCAATAGCGCACGATAGCGGCGAAGTGCGCGGGCGCGGCTGGCTCTTTGCGAAACCATCCAACCTGAAACATGCCGCCGATGCGCGGGGAGGGCTGCTGCTGCATCTGGCCGGCATAGCCGTATGGCCCTAGCATCCGTTTGAAGGCCGCGATCTCATCGGGGCCAACGCGTTCCGGCCACAACAAGTCGCCCTCTTCGGCGCGCGGATCAATAAAGCCGAGCGACGTCACGCGCGTGGTCGGCTCGTACTCAGCGGGCAAACACAGGTGCTCGTAGCCGCCTTGTGCAAGCGCGTGTCCGGTGAGGTCGCGCTCGTGCAGGCGCTGCATCACGATCACGCGCGCGCCGGTCTTGGGATCGTTCAGACGCGTGGACATAGCTTCATCCCACCACGTCAGCACCTTCTCGCGTTCAATATCCGACTCAACCTCAAGCATATTATGAGGGTCATCGACCACGACGCGATCGCCGCCCTCGCCCGTGACCGCGCCGCCCACTGAGGTCGCCAGCCGATAGCCCGTCTTGTCATTCTCAAACTTGATCTTGGCGTTCTGGTCGTCTGTCAGCCGGAAGACGTGCCCATAGCGCACTTGATACCACGGGCTCTCGATGATGCGCCGGCACTTGAGCGAGTCACGGATAGAGAGGCTATTGGCATAAGAGGCGAACAGCCAGCGCCGCGCAGGATACTGTGTCCATTCCCAGCAGGGCCAGAACACGGCGACTAACAGAGACTTGGCGTGACGCGGCGGGATGTTGATGATGAGGTTGCGAATGTGGCCGGCGCTGACCGCTTCGAGGTGCTGCGCGATGGCCTGCAAGTGCCAGCCATCCACGAACGGCACGCCCGGCTCCACGATGGGCCACGCCTGACGCATGAACTCATAGAGTGACTGCCGCGCGAGCTCAATATCAATCGCCTGACGCGACGACGGCTTTGCTAGCCAACTGTTGAAGAGCACGGAGTTCATCAACGGAGAGGCGCTTGAGGTCGATGGGCTCATAGGCCGCCTCTCCCGTGGGGTTCGTCGGGGCCAACTTCTCGACCCACTGCCCCATCTCTTGCGCCGCTTGCTTCTCGGCTTGCCGCATCTCACTCATCAGCGCGGAGTCGAACGCCCACTCGCTGCCAAACTCGCCCGGCTTCTCGACCACCAGGCCCGTTTCACCGTGCGGCCCCGCCTCAGCATGGATCGTCGCGCGTGCGTCAATGAGGTCTTGCATCCGGCGCCAGCGGTCATTCAAGGCCGTCAACCGCCGTGCCCGTTGCGTGATCGCCAACCGGCCAATCGTTGACGCGTAGCTCGTGTTGATCGCATCGACGCGGGCCTGAAACTCAGGCGTATTCTTCCAGCGAAAAAGGGTGGTACGCGTCGTGCCGACCGTCTCGCATATTTTGTCATCCGTCAGCCGATCATCGGCCACGAGCTGCGCTGTGTGCTCGCGTTGCGCCGTCCACGTGAAAAGCGAGGTGGTTTGTGCCATTTTATGCCTCACCTCTGGCCTACGATCCCTCGCCGATGTGCCCCGACTCAACCATCCAGCGCCAGAACCGCAATCGCGCCAAATCGTCGCCGTCGAACACGCGATGATACAGCACCTGATAGGGATGCACGTTAGCCCAGCACTCACAGGCCGCCTTGATCCGTTCCACCTCGACGGGCGAGGGCGGCGCGGGCTTCGGCCCCAACGCGCGTAGCGTCAACGCCGCCGGCTGTGGCCAGGAATAATCAACCATCGCCCTCACCTATCGCGGAACGTGGGGAAGAATGTGTGAGCCGCCATGAGCATCAACCGCGCCGCACGGAGACCCAGCGCGGGACGGCCCCATAGCCCTGGAGGCTGACCACGGAGCGGCGGCCAGTGTCGGTCGTCAGAAACAAGAAGGGGCCTGCTGGCACGCTGGCCGGGGCTGGCCGCTAGGCCCGTGTTGGCGGTAGCCAACCGCTGTTCACGTGAACAGACCCTCCCCCACCTCGTACTCTCTATGAGAGGCAAGTTGGGGGAGTTTATTATTATGTCTCGTTGAAGAGACAGTGATACCTGCTGCTACTTTACAGCATAATAAGGGAGGCTGTAAAGCCCTTTAAGCCCCTAAAGCACGTATAAGGGGAAATGGCCTTACATGAGGGCTATCAACACGCCTCGTGCTCCTCAGGCGCTCTCAGGGCATCTAGCTCAGGATCATCGCCTATCTGCTGCTCTTTCAGGCCCTCGTACAGGCGTTTGACCTGCGCCTTGGCAAAGCGGATATAGTCGCCGGCGGTGGTCTGGTGGCAATGCAGTTCCTCGCCTATTTCCGTTTGGGTCTTGGGCTTCACGTCGTCGTCGAGCGGGTACGCCAAGTCAAGCGCCCTGGCCTCCGTTGGGTACAGATAGGCCAGGAGCTTGTAGGCTTTGTAGAGCGTGAAGCCGTCCACCTTGCGCAGCAGCGCCGCTTTGACATCGACGTTGTAGACGTGTGAGCCCTCGTGCTGCTGTTCTGTCAGCGCCTGAAAGTTCACCTCGGAGCGCTCACTGTTCTTCCAACGGTCGCCCAGTTCCGTCGCCTCACCGCGCCGGATGGCACGGCGGCGCACCTGCTCTTTCTGATGCGCCGCTTCCCGCTGCCAGCGTTGGTGATACGCCGCCTCTAAAGCGCGCTCTCGGGCGCTTTCCTGTGCCGTCTTAGGCGTGGGTGGCACGGGGGGCGGCGTCGATGTCGCAGGCTGATCTTTTCTGTTTGAGGCCATCTTGTCTATGATCTCCTTCTCGTCGTCGTCGCCCACGCGGAGGCCGTCGCCCACCGTGGAGACTATGTGTGATCCGCGTCGATAAGCGCCTCGATTAACGCGCGTATCTGGTCACGGTCGAAGTGCCTTGAAAGGATGCGCGCCGCTCCGATAGGATCGCACGGCACACTGACACGCCTTTTCGCAATGCCTGCCTCTTTCGCCGCCGCATGGACACTCGGAAACTCGCCCGCTTGCATCCGTTCTAGAATGGCGGGGTGGTCACGCGCGATGCGGGCGGTACCATATTTAGCGTTACCGCTGCCCCTCTCGGAAACAGTGGTGTGATTCACACCGCTGTTTCTACCGTCAAGAATATCTCCAATAGTAGGGGGGGGCGGTGTCGCGCCCGGAACCTCCTTGTCTTTGACCGCGTTCTTGTTCCCTCTCATGGCCTGTTCGAGAGTGAGTTGGGGTGTTGCGCCGTAGGCGCTTGCCTGGGCGGTCTTGCGATCTTCGATGAGGCGGTCAATCATCGCGGGTGGCATCCCCAGGCCGTAGGGTAGGCGTGCCAGGCAGAAGGCCGTGAAGTCCGCGAACGGTCGCCCCTGCTCATCAGTCAGTTGCTCATACCCCTTATGCGTGAGCATGAGACGATACATCGCGTCGAGGTGGGACGCGTCAGCCTTCATATCGTGGAGTGTGCCCTGTAATTCCAGGCGCACCGCGATAGCCCAGTCACGCGAGCCCGGCGTGGCCGTCAGGTTGCCCGCATGGTCGAAGCCGCCTAGCGCGGCAGGGGATACAGGTCGTGTAGCCATTCCCACACCCTTTTTAGCTGCTCTTCGGTCATCTCATCACGCGCCGTCTTGAACTGTCGGAGAATCTCGGAATTGAGTGTCCCAAAGGCGACCCCCGTGTTTGACTCAAAACGACCCGTGTAGGTCGCAATACTCTTGCGCAACAGACGCTCCCGGCGGCTTCCAGGCGTGTCGGGTAGAGGCGGCATATCGGGCGTCACAGCCTCACCGCACGCCTTGCGCATATGGAAACTGTCCATTGTACGTTTAAGAACGATAGGGTCAAGGAGCCCTGCAAGTCCGTTCTCACTAATGCAAGAGAGGAGCAGCGCCGTTTCGCCATGGTCGATAGATTGACCCGTGGCTAAATCGAAAGCACGCTCACGAGCAACCTGGCCCGCGAGAGGAATAACGTTTCCCATCACGCGCGTTAATTCGCCATCGTCCACCCTTGCCGTATCTTGGTCGATATCCCGTTCTCGACTGTCGCGCACCACTGATTCTTGCTCTTCGCGAATTTTGTCAACGCACTCCATCAGAAGGCGATCATCGGGGCAGTAAATGCGCCCTACTTGCTCGTCATAGGAACCGCCTTCCGCATCGACGCGAACGGCCCGCGCCAGCATTTGTTCAATCCATGGTCGGCTGCGCACATGTGTGAGACACGCCAGGTGCGTAATAGCCTCGACATCAAGTCCTTCGTAGGCCATTGCTACGGTGACGAGCACATCTAGCGCCCCTGGCTTAGAGCACGCCCGACTAAAGCGCTCAATGGTCGCGACCGCCGCTTCGGAGTCATCACTAGCCGCGATCTCAGCATCGGTGATGCCCATTTCCTTGAGCCTTTTAACATACGTTTTGGCGACGTCAATGCGCGGCGCGACCACCAACAACTTTCCACTCCGTCGATGCATGCGGTATTGCTTCCAATCGCCCGCACATCGTGCAAGAAGATGGAATGCGAATTCGGTACGGAGCGCGGTATAAATGGCGTTAGGAGCTTCGTCGTCGTCAACAGACGCCAGGCCATCAACAGATTGCTCCGCACCAGCCCTATCGAGCCAACGAAGAGCGCCATCCACAACGGCAAAATGGAGGGGTTTGATAGCGCGATCTCGCAGCGCCTGAGTGCGACTATATTGAATGTACGGGGTTGTCGGCGTGGTATTTTCAAGCGATAACGCGGGCCTGTACTTTCCCTTACCAACATATTCGTAGGGCAAGTGGGCGATACGCCTGCCATCACCCCGCTCCCACGTTCCGCTCATATAGACCGTTAAGACAGCGCGCTCGATCAGAGGTCGTGTCGCGCGATCCCATTCCCCGCCTTCATCGCAGTGGTGCGGCTCATCGAGAAAAAGGATGTATCGTTTGGTGTCAAATTCTTGCCGTTGCATCGAAGCACTGTCCGCCACAAGGGATTGGTACGTTGTGACGTATCCGCTCCTGCCGCGCGTTGGATTGTACACATTGCCAGCCACGCTGATCTCATTATGATGGCCGATCATCGCGCGATATTCAGGTTTGATGAATTGCTTTTCAGCTTGCTCACGGAGCGCCAAACGGGGGACGACCCAGCAAATCGCATCCGCCACTTTAGGCAGCAAGCGGTGCGCTGCTATCACAGGTAAAAGACTCTTCCCGCCTCCCGGCGTGACCGCCACAAACACTTCTTTAACCGGAACGCCCGCCGCGATCTCCTTGCACATTCCATCGAATTGAGATTGAAAACTCCGCAGCATCCTAACCCCCTTCTTCCTGTTACACGAACGACATAACGCCCGCATCTCGTGCACGTTCGTTCGATGCGTGACCGACCACGGCATGATATGATCAGCCTCCCAATCGTCGCCCAGCGCGCATCCGCACGCCGGACATTGCCCTTCCGCCGCATACCACAACGCGCCGCGTAACGCCTTGGACCGTAACGTCCGTCCCACTCTATATCCCCTTGTCTTGCACGTCCTCAACCGACGTCGCCACCAGACACCGCGCCCCGTGCGCCGTCAAGCGCGCCGCCATCGCCGCCTGGATAGGCGTCGGCCGTTTGCCGGGCCGCTTCACCTCCACGAAGAGGGGTGGCTGGCCGTCCTTAATCGCCAACAGGTCCGGCGTCCCTGGCTCCCCCATCCTGACCGGACGGCCCTGCTGGTTGAGCAAGGCCCCCGCGTTTTGCCGGAGGACGTGCCAGCCCTTGAGCGTTAGATACTGGATGATGGATCGCTGTATCTCCGCTTCCGTCGCCGCCAGTTGCTGCATCGCCGCTGCTTTCATCGCTTATACCCCACAAGCCCCGCACCGTGTTTCGCATCCTCGCAGTGAGAGGGGATTTCCGCACAATGGGGACACAAGGCCAACACATAGTCGCCTGGGCCAGCGAAATAGCGCGCCATCGTGTCCGGCCTATCCCGTTCGCAGCCAGGGCAATACCACACGCCACCGTCTATCGGCCCCGTCGCCATGCGCGTGCCGTCATGGAAAAGGGTCATCTCATGCGGCTCGACTATGAATCCGTCTGGTACTGCTTTCATGATCCCCGCCTCCATCCCCCATCCATCACCGCATCACACAGCCACGGGATCGTATGCCGTGCCACGTTATCGTCGATCCATTTGACCCGCCTCCATCCACCCCGCTTCCATCGCCCGTACATGCGGGCCAGCGCACACGACCACGGAACGATGTGCCGGCCTGTGTGATCGTCCAGCCAGTTGACGCGCATCCAGAACCGCCGCCGTCGTGCAATGGCCGGCCAATGGTACCGCCGCCTGGCCCGCGTCGGGCTGTACACCCGCCGCCGCACGGTGATGCGATCTAACACGCGCTCAACCCGCTCCTGGTCGAGGCGCTGCCGCTCGGCCGCCGCCCATTCGCACTCACTCATCGCCGTGCCCTTCCGCTCCGCCAGCGGCGCACCGCGCACCACCACAACCTGCCGACCATAAACCGCACCTTTGCGATGTTCATACCTGCACTCTCCACTCTTTCAATCCCGCATACCGCAGCGCTTCGGCGCGGCTCACACGCCACAAATAGTAGTGGTCGAAAGTGCCTGACCAGTGGTGTTCCGGCTTCCCTGGGAGGTGCAACCGCACGACCGTATGGCCGCGCCCATCCTCATCCAATTTGACCGCCAACACACGCGGATCATTGTGGGTGGATGATCGCCAGTACACCCATTTACGGCTCATACGATGGACCTCCCAGGAAACCCACCCTCTTTAGGAGTGGGAGGAATGGGACCGGCCCCCCGCCAGTCGTGGTATAATAGAGACAGCACCACACGAAAGGCACGAACCTCCGGGGGACACAGTTTTAGCGTGTGCGGCAGCGCCAGCGGGTGACGCCGCCATCGGCGTCGAGGCAGGAGTAAGCCGAGAGAATCGGCGGGACGGCGGCTGCATGGTCCTGACTCCTGTTGTGGTCGGTCGTACACCCTCGGGTGGCCGGAGCAGTCCGGTTGTAGTGCGGCCGGGAGGTCCGCCCCCTGTGTCGGGTATCGAAAGGGGCAGGGCTGCTGAAAGCCCACGGCTTTAGTCGTGTGGCACATTACACCCCCTCCTCCACCAACATGGCCGGCCTGTGCCCCCACTGCCGGCAGTCCTCGCAGCGCGTCAGCACCATCAACACGCGCCCTGTTTGATCTCTGACTGTCCAGCATTTGTCCATCAGCGCGTGGCTCGCCTCCGTCATCAGCGCGCCACAACAGCAACACTGATCTGGCCTTTCGTCGACGTCCTCTGACTGATCGATCCATGCCTCCATGCCCTCGTGTTGTGTCGTCATACCGCTCCCCATCCCCTCTCCGCACATCGCGCTTGCGTGCGCCAGTACATCGCCTCCATCTCCGCCCGCCTCGATCGCTCCCTCTGCCGTCCTGAGCGCTGCTGCCTCAGCGGAGGCCGCCCCGCGTCCACACGCCACGCCGCCAGCTCCTGCCCCACCACCGCCCGACGTAGCGCCCCCAGCAGCGTGAGCGCCTCATCGTAGCCCGTCATCTCTGGCCGCTCCGGCGGCGTCCACCCACACGGCGCCAGGATGTGCCCCAGCGCATCGCCCAGCAGCGCCCGGCGTGCGTGCTCTCCGCCAGGTTGGAGCTTCCGCATCATCACCCCGACGCCGTGGATCACCGTTGTGTGGTTGCGGTGCACCTCACGCGCCGCCTCCATCAGCGTCAACCCCGCCCAATAATAGAGCGCGGTCATCAGCGACTGCCGCGCGTCCGTGATCGCCTGGTGGCGGTCCCTCCCCGTCAGATCGTCCGGCGTGTAGCCGTAGTAGTCCTCGACCTGCTGCCACACGATGTCGGCGCGCTCCTGCTTCGTCTGTGTTAAAACGGTTGTCATGACACCACTCCCTCTTTCCGCGCTTGCCCCGTCCCCGTCCCCCGCGCCCGCTGCTTCGTCCCTGGAGCGTTGACGCCGCTTGTGGCGCTGCTTATGCCGTGCTGCCTGCTCCCGTGGCTGTCTATCTCTCTGAACGCCGCTCCGTCCGTCTCAGCGCGCGTCAGGGGGTGATCGCACAGCCACGCCGCCTGATCCGCTTTGGCTTTGTCATCTAAAGCGGATCAGGCGGCGCCATAGGGCTGGCTCTGTGCGCGGCGTAGCAGGCAGATCACACACAGGCCGTCGCGCCAGGGCTCGTGATGGCGGCAGCCGCAGAGACCGGCCTTGAGCGCCGCTTGCTGGGCGCGAGTCAGCGCGAGCGGCGTGGTAATGGGTTTGATGGACGTGGTCATAGCGTTACCGCCCGCGCCGCTTCGGCGTCCAACTCCGCGATGCGCCGTCGGATGGCCCGCGCCGCCGCCTCCGCTGAGTCCAGGTCCGCCTCGTCCATGCCCGGCCGCTCTAAACGGTTGAGCGCCGCCAGCAGCTCGCCGCGCTCCTGCTGGCGTTGACGCGCCGCCAGGGACCAGGCGCGACGTCGCGCGCGATACTCCTTGAGCCAGCCTGTCTCGCTCGCTCTCGTTGGTGTCAGTCGTGTGTGCATTGGTGGCCTCCCTCGGTCCGGTAATAGTAGCGGTAATAAATGTATGACCAGTCGAGGAGCAGGACCGCCGCGGTGAAGATCGCTATTTTGACGGCCTGTACGCACACGGTCCTTACGCGCTCCATGGGGCGTCCTCCTCGTCGAATAAGGCGTGCTGTGTCGCCGTCGGGGTCTCAGACAAACACGCGGGGCTGATCCAGAGGCGCTCCCGTTCGGCGTTCCCTTTGTCGTGAGACTGATAACCCGCTCGCTGTTTCCAAGCCACGACACGCCAGTCCGCAGGCGCCGTAAACTCGCCGTCGTAGCCGCACAATATGACGCGAAGGAGCGGGTTGTGCCAGTTGGTCTTACACCATTCCACGACTGACTCAGCCACATTGCTCTTGACGCCGTACAGATCGCTCCCTGTCTCATAGGGAGGGTCGAGGAATACAGCGGTCATGCCATGCTTCTCCGTCACCGATGGCCCCATGACGCGCGACCAATCGCCACAGACGACGCGCACCCGGCGTAGGCGTGCCGCCAATAGGTGAAAGTAGTCAACGAGGCCACCTTGGGAATGACGGTCGCGGTGGACACCGCGACCGTCATTCCCAAGGTGGGGCAACTGATGCCGGGGCCGGTGGACACCGGCCCCGGCATCACTGAGCGCCGGAAGCTGATGGGTGGCCGTGAGGGGACGCGGGGCGCGGTGGACACCGCGCCCCGCGTCCCCTAAATGAGGAAGCTGGATGGGGGCCGTCACGTCGCCCTGTGGGCGATGCTGGCCGCGGTGTCCACCGCGGCCAGCATCGCCCAGGTGCGGTATCTTGACAGCGGGCTCGCCATCGACGCGCAGCGCGGCCACGTCGCACCACCCATGTCCAATCCAGGCGCATTGTCCCCACACCCACCAGCCCGCGATGTTGGCATCGTAGTACGCCGGGTCGGTCATCATGCGCTCACACCACGTCGATTGATTCAGAAGCCAACGGTGACGCGCGTGCAGGTCCGCCTCATTCACCGGCCAGTCGGTGTAATGCGCCACCGCGTCGGGATCAGCGGCCACCGCACGCCACCAATTAGCGATGTAGGGGTTAAGCTCGTTGACGGTCTCGGTCTTGCCCTCCCACTCAGGACGCGCCAGGAGCACCGCCAGGCTTCCGGCGAAGGGCTCAACATAGTTGGTCGCGTCTCCGAAGTAGCGCCACGCTAGATCGCCCACACGGCTCTTGCCGCCGAAGTACGGGAAGGGGGACGGCATGGCTCTCATGCGGCCACCGCGCCCTCTCGCCCCGAGGCCAGCGCCCGCGCCGTACCGGCAAACACCGGCCCGAACGACCGCCCCGTCGCCATGTGCCACCGCACGCGGACGCACGCCACCAGGGCCGGGAAAAGAAGGGGGTATACGTTGCCAAGAAAAGAGGGGCCGAGTGGTATCTTGGACATCTTGGCAATCTTGGCAACGTATAGGTTTTTCAGGTTGCCAAGTTCCCTATAGGTTGCCAATATATATATAGGTAAATATATATAGGTTGCCAAGATGTCCAACAGGGACACCCACGGCCTGCAACTTGGCAACCTAGTCAGGCTATTTTCAGGCGCACGGCTATAGGTTGCCACGCTAGAAGCCATGGGGTCGGTGACTATCGTCGTCATCACGGTCCTCCTTGTCCCACGGAGCGCGGCCACCGGCGGCCTGCTCAGGCGGGAGTTTCCAATACCATTTGGATTTGACGCTGCCCTTTTCGCGGTAGGACACCACGCCCAGCGCTTCCTTGGCGCGGTTCAGCGTGCGATCCGCGATGGGCACTTGACGCGACTCGGCCTTGACATCCACCGCGAGCACGGGGCCACCGGCGAGCACTTCACGCAGGAAGTCTTCGGCCTCGCGCTCCTTCTCCGGCTCAGGGCCAGGCGCGCTACTCGTGGCGCTAAACACGGTGTCAGCGGTCACGGCCACGGCGTTGGTGTCCCATATCACCGTGCCTGGAGGCATCAACTTAAAGCCGATGCCGGGCGCCGTGGCGGCCAGGTTGCTCTTGATCTGCACGACCACGCGCCGCGCCGGATCATCGGGGTCAACGCCCATCGCCAGTGCCGATCGCGCGGCGGCGACGTAGGCCACCGAACCGATCACGCGATGGATGGCCGGCCCCTCCTTGCTTTTGTTGCTGTGCGTGATGGCGAGCACGGCTGCGCCCGTCCGCATCGCCAGGGCGGCCAGCGGCGTCAAGACGCTGCGGAGCTTGACATCAGCGTTGCCCTCGACATCGCCCAAATAGGCGTTGATCGGGTCAACCACGAGCAGGCGGGCGCCGTACTCATACATGACATCCTCCATCACGGATAGGTCACGGTCGAGGCGGGGCGCCCGCTCCACTTCACGGCCGGCGACAACCTCCTGCATCCCCGTGATGCACTTGATACGGGCGCAGTCGGCGCGCAGCATCTCAAGGCGTGGTTTCATGGTCGTTTCAAGGTCGTCCTCGGCAGCCATAATGACCGTCGCGGCGAGGGGATGGCCCTGTGTGTGGCCGGGGAACGGCGTTCCGGTCGATAGGCGTGAGGCCAGGTCGAGCGTTAGAAACGATTTACCCAGGCCCGGATCACCCACCAGGAGCGTCAGCTTGCCGAACGGGATACGCCCCTCCCATAGCCAGCGCAGTGGTTGTGCGACGACGGTCTCCATGGATACCACGATCGCCCGCGTCGTTGGCGCATCCCCGCCGGCCTTGTCGTGGCTGTTTGACGCGCCAGGAGGCGACTCAGGGGGCAGTTCCATGCTCGCCAGGTGTTGGAGGACGTCGAGAGGCTGACGGGGCATCACGAGGCGTCCTGTCCTCTCTGCGCACCCTTCGCTAAGGCGTCAGCGGGTAGGCGACCGATGGGCGCAAGCGCGCCCACGGTCTCAATGATGGCCGCGCCGTCATACATGGCGTGGCGGCACAGATCATCAAGCGTGGCGCCCCCCCACATCCAAAGATGCGGCGCGTCGGCCAGTCGCACGGCCCCCGCTGACAAGCCCGCGCGCCGAAGGGCATGGGCGACATGGAGCGCGCCGCCTGGCAGACCGCACGCCTCGTCGTCAATCACCACGCAGAGCGCGGGCGCCGCGTCGCACAGTTGCCGTATGGCGCGCGGGGGCACGACGGCCGATCGCCCGCACAGGAAGGCGACCACCGCGACGCCGGCGCGGTGGAGCATCCAGACATGCGGGATGCGTGCGACCACCAGGACCGGCTCCCCCGCCACCACGCCAGCCGGGTTATACAGTTGGCGCGACGCGGCCTGACCGTCCCAGGCCGCGCCCGGCGCTTTCTCGTCCACCGCCACGAGGCGATAGCTCGTGGCGTGCCCATTGGCATCTCTGACGGGGAAACGCCACCACAGGCGCTCCTGGCGCGTCACAAGGCGCACGTCGAACGCGCGCAGGGCCTCCGGCGTGACGCCACGATAGCCCCAGTACGTGCGGGCGGTGTCAGCCATGCGCGCGGCCAGCACGCCCTTATCCGTGGCCTGGGGGATTGATTCAGCGGTCATAAGCCGAGACCTGTTGATGTGAGGGCGGCGGCTTGCGCGTCTACCCACACCTGTCGCAGGCGCTCCACCTGCGGCGCCCTGAGCCCGCCATCGGCCAGGTAGTCGGTGATGCCCTGGAATAGGTCGGCCTGTATCTCAGCGGGTACCGTCGTGGTGGCGCACTCCCGTAGTTGCCGATCCAGGAGCGCGGCCATCTCGTCTTGCCACGCGGCGGGGCATATCCAGGCCCCGCGCTGTGTGTGTGGTGGTTGCATCGTGAACGCTCCTTGTTAGAACGGCAGGGCGACGGTGAGCCGCTCGTCGATGCGCTTATCAAGCGTGGCGTACTGCTCCGGGGTGATTCCGCCAGCGTCCGGTCCCGCGTCGCGCGCCGTGAGCGCGTCCTGCCGGACCTCGTGCGCGCCGTCCTCATTGGAGACCAGTCCAACACGGCGCTCCAATTCGTTGTAGGGCACGACGGGCGGGGTAGCTTGGGCCTCAATCACCTGGGGCGCGGCCAACGCGGCTTTCACCGTGTCCTTGAGCGCGGTCAGGGTCGCGGCCTCGTCTGCGGTGATCTGGCCGGCCTTGCGTGCGGCCTTGAGCGCGTTCCACGCCGCCAGTAGATCATCCTGGGTTGTGGCCGCATTGAAGTCCCGCCAGAGATGGTCGTAGACGCCGGTCATGGTGGGGTCGTCGATCACTTCGCCGGTCGCGGTGTTGATCGTGCGCCCGCTTGGCGTCACGTCTACGACGGTCGGCGTCGCGCCGTCCTGGGCCTGCATGTCCTCCATCTCCTCCTCTGAGTACATTCCTCCGATGGAGTCGGGGAAAGCCATGCGCGCCACGTTGGAGATGCAGCGGGCGCGCAGCATGTTGCCGGGGATTTTCTTCCAGTTGGGGTTTGTGGAGGGGTAGCCAGCGCGCTCGGCGTCCTTGATGCTAAAGCTGTACTCCTGGCGCTGCGTGGCCGTGCGACGCCTGTAGCTGACCGTGGCGCGTTCGTCGGTCGCCTCAAGCCATTGCAGTGAGTCGTCGCCGTGATCGCGGTAGATCAGCGCGGCCATGGTTTCAGCGGTCACAGTCGGCTTGCCTTTGATGACGTTGATCCCGTTGATCGCCGTCATGGCTGGCAATCCTAACTCCCGGCCTTTGAGCATGATTGTCAGGATGGCGGCGCGATTGCCTTTGAGGCTATCGGGCATCAGTCCGCTGTCGGCCAGGACGGCCGACATTTGGGACATGGTCGACCACGCATCCGGCGCGGGCAGCAGTGACGTATCTGCGCGTGTCGTCGTCAGTTGCGTCGAGGTGTTTGTACTCATCTAGAACCTCCCAGGATACCCCCGCCCTTTAGGGCTGGGGAGGAATGGGATCGGCCCCTGGGCGATGGGCTGCGTGAGCAGCACAGAGCCCCCATCCATCGGGCGATCCGTGGTAAAATAAGGGTAACGTTCCGCAAAGGCACAAGCCGTTGACCAACGGCGGGAACACGGTTTCGTGTGGACGTGCGTGGTACCGGATAGCAATGGGCTATCCGATGAGGCAGGGGTAAGTCGAGAGAATCGACGGGACGGCGGCTGCATGGTCCTGACTCCTGTTGTGGTCGGTCGTACACCCTCGGGTGGCCGGAGCAGTCCGGTTGTAGTGCGGCCGGGAGGTCCGCCCCCTGTGTCGGGTATCGAAAGGGGCAGGGCTGCTGAAAGCCCACGGCTTTAGTCGTGTGGCACATTACAGGTGTGCGAACTCCAATCAGTCAGATGGTCGATTAACGGGTGATGAGATAGACGATGTTGGACCACTCCAACACGCCCACGATGAGCAGCGCCAGGGCGATCCACCAGTCGTCTTTGAGCGTGACCACCAGGGCTACGACGGTGAACTCGATCAATAAAGCCCACACGAGGCCCCTCCAGACGCGGTTGTAGCGCTCTCCAACGACGCTACGATGCCATGCGGGGCGATAGGGGCCACCCTCGCAACAAAGGCGCAGGACGTGGTGCTCTGGATGCGGCGTGATGACACGCCTGGATGGTTGCTGTGAGCTGCTAGCTGTGGGGGTCATCATCATGCCCCCCAGAACGCTTGACTCTCGTTGTAGGCCTCGACAAGCGCGGTATAGACGCGCATCAGCCGGTCCATCTCGCCGTCGTAGCGCGTGATAAGCCAGTCGAAACGGGCTGTGTGCCCACGCCACGCGGCGACGTGCAGATGGGCCGTGGCACGCTTGAGCGCGCATATCTCGTTAGCCGTGCCGTCCAGACTCTCACGGAGAACGTCGGGTGTGGACTGTTGCCGCGTGCGGCGCGTCAGGTGGTTGTGGAAGGTCATAAGCGTGTCGTGGCCGATGCGACATCAGACGCGGCAGAGACTGGATACAGCGCGAGCGCACGATTGAACACGTCGAGCGCGCTTTGGCGTATAGTCGCGCTGTCTATCGTCGTTCGCTTGGCGGAGGCGGCGGCGTAGGATGCGGAGGCGGCGGCGTAGGATGCGGAGGCGGCGTAGGATGCGGCGTAGGCGTTGTAGGCGGCGTTGTAGGCGGCGTTGTAGGCGGCGTTGTAGGCGGCGGCGTCGGCGTTGTAGGCGGCGTTGTAGGCATCTTTAGCTGTGCGTGCCGTTGCCGCATCAACGATAGGCGCAAGCGCGCGCAGGGTGGCCGCGTGATCCGTGAGGCCAATCGCATCGAGCGCGCGCGGCGTGATGTCACGGACAGCCCAATCCGCCAGCAGATACGCCGCCTGTTGGTCGATGTCATAATGACCCGCCGTGCCGATGAGGCGCGGCGCGAAAGGCTTGAGGTCATCCAGATGGTCAGCGAACAAGCGATCATTGAGATTGCGTCCGAATGCGGCCAGGACCGGGCTGACGCATTGTGGCCGATCTGACCACGGCTCATGAGCGAGCCATGATGATAGTTCGAGAAGGCACGCGCCGTCGTCGATGTTTTGGTGGCTGCCGGTGGAGAGCGTGATCGTGTCTAGTGTACGTTGCTGTTGTTGCATCGTCGTTGCTCCGTTATCTGTGTGTGGTGTTGTCGGTGTCGTGGTCATGAGCCATACCCTTTCAAGGCCAGCTTGATCTCGCGTAAGGCGTCCTCGACCTGACACGACGTGTCAGGTCGAGGATTATCCAGATAGGCGTCCCGCGCCATCTCAATGGCAACATCGGCCAGCCCCTCCAGGATGGCGACAATGGCGCGCTCAGTCGCGGCGCTCATGACCGGTCCCCGAGGAGGGCCACGGCCAGCCGCGCCACAGCCTGCTCCGTCTCGATCTGCGCGAGGCTGTGCGGCACGCCCGTGCGGGCCGCGTCCAGCTCGTCGAGCCACAACAGCAGTTGCACCTCCACCACGGCGCGTGAGATCGGGTGGCCCGCGCGCACGAGGTCCATAATCGCCGCGATGTTCCGGTCGGTGTCAGAGCGGGGTGAACTATCTGATTGACAGCCCCGCGCAGAGTTATGTATACTGCGGGCAGATGGTGTGTTAGCTGCATACATCGTTCTTCCGTTGATCCTTTCCCGGCTGATGTGCTCCACACATCAGCCGGTTTTGCTATTCCTCGGAGCCGCCACGGAGCGGGGCGTCGGGTTGTCTGTGCATTCATGCTGCTGTTGCCTCCTTCGCGACGGCCCTCTTCGCGCGCCGCCGACGGCCCGGCGGCAAGATGTCGGCATCCCAGTCGAACAACTCGTGCGCCTGGATGCCATAGGTCGTCTTAAATGCCTCACTAATTTTGTTCGCCTCCTCTCGCGTAAAGGGGTAACGACCCGCGCGTAGGCGCCGGTACCTGTCCGCGGAGGCCCCAAGGACATCGCGTACCCACATTTCGTCGATGTGCTTGTCCTTCACCACATCAAAAACATGGACGCCTTTTGCCATACGCACCTCCCGAGATGTACGACAATGCAATTGAATTGCCGATATAGATAGAGTACAGCAACGCAATTGCTTTGTCAATAGCCTATGGGCGTGCGTTTAGGTCAGTATAAAAGCACGTATACAGGCGTTTATGATATTGTATGGATGTGAAATGCAGTTGCATTGGCGTAAAGGTTAGAGGAGTTGACAGTGGCAGTTGCGGTGATGGAAATGGAGAGGACTAAGCGTGGCATCCCTGATTTTGACCGGCTTGAAGCGCGCATACGCGACGGCGCGCAGCTGAAGGGGACGTCGCTTCGTGAACTAAGTCTTGACCTTGGATTTAGCCATGCCACGATTACCGAGATGTTGCGCCATCGCAGCAAAGCGGGCCGGGATGTCCTGATTGCCCTGGCGGACTACTTCGACGAGTCGCGCGAAGAATGGCAAAAAATGGGGGGTTTTGACGTTCAGGCGCTGCCGCAGGATAAAGGTTTTACCACGGCCGAACGCACAATCGCCCGTCTATTTGCCGCCCTTAGCGAGGAGGATAAGGCAGCTTTTCTTCATGAGCTAGCCGAGTGGGAGCAGTAAGCCGATCAGGAGCAGCATACAGACCGCTCGCATAGGCGGCATGCAAGAGCAGACATGCGCCCCTTGTATCGTGACGTCTTTCTAGATCAGCGCGCACGCCTGGTGTGAGTAACACTCTTATCGCACGCCGCGCAATCTCTACATCGTCCACGACCGCCTCCCGTCTTCTTTATACGTATAGAACATACGTTCCACAATACATCTAAAGGGGCAGGTGCGTCAAGAAACCGTCCGTCGTGAGGGGAACAAAACATCACACCAACGCTATCCCTTATGCCTCCGCTGCGACCTGACGATGAGCGGTCCAACCTCTCCTAGATGCCCCTCCAACCACTGTGCTATCATCTCTAGCAGAGGGAGGGACACCACATGCATCGTAGGGATATACCGACACTCAGCGTCGCGGAGGCCGCCAAGCTACTCACGGTTCACGCCAACACGATACGCTACCGCTTGACGAAAGGCGTCTATAAACATTCCAAAGCGGTGACGCCGACCGGCGAGGTCTACATGATCGACGCCCGCGACTTCTATCGGCAACATCCAGAGGTCGCGCCGGAGGGCTGGTCGCACGGGGTGTTGGAGGGGGATACAGCATTTGTTGGAGATAGCGACGCCATCGAGGGCGGCGCGGGCGCGCGGGCGATGGAGCCCCTACAGGAGGGCGCCACAGGGGCGCTCGCGTTCACGCCGGCGATGCTGCGGTCTATCGTGCATGACGAGGTACAAACGGCTGTATCGCCCCTTCACGAGGCGCTACGTGTGTCACATGAGGATAGTCAGATGCTCCGACAACAGGTGACGCAACTGCAACAACAGCAAGCGGTGATTTACCATGAGGTACGGCAGCAGCGGGGGAGGGGCGTCCTCCGGCGCTTGATGGGGTTGTAGTCATGCCCGACGACGATGTACGGCTCGATGAGGAGATGGAGGCTCCGAACTACACGCAGTTTCCTAACCTTCTCCTTGACTGGCTTATGCCGAAAGTGTCGGGAGCCGAGTTCAAGGTTATCGCCTACATCGTCCGGCAAACCTGGGGCTACCATCGCTATGACGACTTCGTACCGATCAGCTTGACGGCGATCGTCGCCGGCACGGGCCTGTCACGCAGCGCGGTGAACGATGCGCTCAAGATGTACGATCAGCGCGGCTTCATCCTCATCGACAAGCACGCCAGTTCGGCTCACGGCAAGGAGTCAAACACCTACCGCTTGCGCGTGCGGAAAAATGGCATAGCTAGTAGTCCAGGACTACTAGGGTCGACGGCGCCCTCGTCGCCTGAGACTACTAGCCCTAGTCGTGTGGGACTACCTCCTATCCTTATGAAAGAAAATAGAAAAGATAGGATAGACAAAAACCCCGACCTGTACAGACAGGTCGGGGATCGTTGGCAGTGCATCGCGTGTTGGGGCTGGGACGGCCGCCACGGCGAGGGCTGCCGGGTGGGGCAGGCCGAGGCCGAGGCGGCGGGTTAGCGCCGGCGCCAGGGCCGCGTGTAGATCACCTCAACCCATGCGCCCTCCGGGTCCAAGATGTTGGCATAGCCGCGCCCGTTGACGGCCTTGACGAGCCGGCGTCGGTCGCGCCATCCCCACCGCTCGATGCCGCAAAAGCCGCGCCCGCGACAGTGTGCATGCCCGTAGGGACAGCCCATCTAGCCCTCCTTGTCTTCGTCCATTTGCCGATGCTCAATCCACCATCGTTGATATCCGATGCGTCGATAGATGCGACTGTGCACGTCCATCATCGCGGATCGGTAGTCCCGTTTCTTACCAAGGAGCGTCAAATCCATCAGGTGAACCAAGAACGATTCCAAGCAGTGTTTCTGGCTCTCCGCTGATCTATATTGCAATTCAGCGATCTGGCGATAACTCCCATTAGACTCGATATGCACACGTTGGCCGCATGTTGGGCATGGTTCAATAGTTGGCGCATCCATTTCAACCTCCTTTTTCGCTCTAAAACACAGGCAGGACGCACGGAAAGCGCTCTTACTGTGTGTGCTCTCTCGTACTACGACACGCCCTCACCGGGCCTGGCGCGCCTGCTCATGACTGCGTTCCTCCCTGGCCCTCACGCCGTAATTGCTCTAACCGCTCCATTTCATCATCAAGCGATGCCTGGTAGAGCTTGGCTGCGTGCAGTTTGGTGAAGGGCGCGTCAGGATGCCACCGGGTTTCTTCCTGTGACATCAAAAAGCGCCGCGTGATGGCGATCATCTTGGGAGCTACCCGTTCGGCGCATGGTAGACATACCTCATGGCCTTTGGCAAAGCCGTTCTTGTAAGAGACCATCTCCTTGGGTTGAACGGTCCACTGCGTGTGGCAGATGACGCATGTTACCTGGGCCTCACATTGCGCCTCACGCATCTCGTAGACTGCACGGGAATTCTCCGACTCAATCGAGTTCATTGCTGCCCCTCTGCACGCTCATGCCGTCGTGCCTCTGCCGTGAGTTGGTCGAGTCGCTCCTTAATGAGCTGCCGTAGCGCGATCGTTGGCGGCACTAGTCGCTGCTGCGCTATCTCCTTTATGGCGGGCTCCAGGTCGCGGGGTAACCGGACCGTGACCTGCCATGTCTTGTCGTCTACTGCTGGCATCTCTAACACTCCCACTGCGTTCATTGTACGTACCTCCTTAGTCTACTACGTGCTATCTACACATACTACACCACTATCCGCCATCTTTAACAATGTAATAGATTGACACAGACTCTAATGGGTGCTATACTAGAAGGGTGAGGAGCGGATAGCTTCCACAAAGAAAAGGCCGAGGCGCTGCGACAACAGCCCTCGGCCAGAGCACGACGAAGGTGATCGCCATGCCAGTCAAAGTATCGCAGACCTACAAGCCCACCGTCCGCTTAACCACCCACCGGGGACACTACCGCGTCCAGTCCGGTACCGACCCGCACACCTGGTACGAGACAACTGCCAACTCGTGCACCTGCCCGGCCCGTAAGCCCTGTAAGCATCAGAAGTTCGTCCGCTCGTTGAACGTGAGCTTTTATGTCACGAAGGAGGCCGAGGCCCCGGTGGTCGTGCCGATGTCGGCTGGCGCTCCGAGTGGGCTCGTGCGGCCCGTGCAAGGCAATCCCACCGCCGGTGTCGACGCACAGATCGACGCGGCCGAGGCGCGGCTCGCCCAGGCGCGGCGGGCGCTTCAAGACACGGATCTCCGCGATGATAGCTATGCGGTCCTGTGGCGCCAGGTGGATACGTTGGAGCGGGAAGTGGCCGCGCTGCACTACAGTGCAATGAGAGCGGCGTAGTATGAGCCCTACACCATCATCTCCGGTCCGTGGTGGAATTAATTCCACCACGGCGCCCTGCCCTACCCTCGCCGCCGAGCGCGCCACGTACGCCTATGCGGGCAACGGCCGGTTCATGCCCGCCAACGCCGCCGCCTGGCGCGAGGTAGACGCCTGGAATGAGTACGCTACGATGATGACGGACCGCAGCGCGGCCGCGAGGAGCCTACGCCAATGACCACTGAGACCGCTCACCAGATCGCCCCACCGGCCCCGCCCGCGACCTCGTACACGCCCGCTTGGGCTGTCTACGTCTATGACTCGATTGGATACGTGACGTTCAATGGTCGCCTCGTGGCGACGGAAAAATGCCCCACGGCGGCACAGGAGGCCAGCCTCGTGGCGACCAGGGATCGCCTCAACCACCGCAACGCCGCGCACTGATCCGTGCCGGCACGACGATATCGTTAAGGAGCTAGCTCATCATGACCACCAACGCACCACACTGCGCGTCCTTTAACCCCGACGACCGCGCCACGTTCGCGCAGCACATGACCGCGCGCCACCACGCCTATGAGGAGGCGCTTGTCGTCCTCGACCGGAACGGGGATATCGCGCTCGACTACGGGGACGGGTTGCATCTCATCACCGTCCTCCAACGCGCCATTGCCGCGCATGACATTACCCTCTTTGGCGACGGGAGCCAGGAGCAGCCCGTCGACGCGCGTGAGGGCTACAACCAGATGCGCTTAGACGCGGAGGCCCTCGCCCACCTCACCAAAACGTTCTGTGACGATGAATGGCGGTCTAGCCACCGCCTGGAGGCCGGCGTCAACATCGACGACTAACGACCATCGACCGCACCCCGAGGGCCGCCGGCGTTCTGCCGGTGGCCCTCTTCGCGTTGCAGGCTGTTACAATCGCCGGTAGAAGGAGGGAGGAGCGATGGTGAAGAGTCACCGGGTCGGCCGCGCGACGCTAGACGATGGCGTGGTCACGACCGCCTACCGCGCGGTCGTCGCGTTTGAATGCGTCGAGTGTGCCAAGGCTATCGCGCCGGGCGCCCTCTTTTCGCGCCGGCCTCGACGCACCCCTCCAGGGATGTTTGGCTTGACAACGACCGACCCCGTTTGCCTCACCTGCCGCCCGCTACGCCTGGAGGGCATTGACGAGGGGCCTGTAAGCGGTTAAGACTCCATCTACCATGCGCGTCCCTCGTCGTGTTAGGGCGTGGTACACTGGCGGGCATGATGGACAACCTTGACACTGGACAGATCGGCACCGGTCTGTCCAGTGACGCCGGACTGGCTGTTGACGAGGCCGCTGCGCATGCAGAGGTCTCTGACCGCACGATTAGACGCGCTCTGAAAGCGCGGCCGGGTGACGCTGGACATTTGCCATCCTGGCGCGTGAAAGGTCCGCGTGGTTCCGAGTACCGTATCAGCCTGGCCGCGCTCGACGAGTGGATGGGCCGGCGTGATGCCCTCGACAGTGACACTAGCAACACTGGACAGACCGGCACGATAAACAGCCAGGCAAGCCTAGCACGCGGGGCAAGCCTAGCAAGCCTGGCAGACACCACTGTCCAGTCTGCCGCTGTGCAGGTGATCGTGGAGCAGTTGGTAGCCCCGCTCGTCGACCATCTCGATCGTACGCAGCGCGAGTTAGGGAGTGTCCGCGAGGAATTGGGCCATGAGCGCGCCCTCCGCGAGGTGGCCGAGCGCGAGGTCGCGGAGCTGCGCCGGTCGCGCCGGGCCGGGCCGTGGTGGATCAGGTTGTTTAGAGGACTATGACGCCTCGCCTCCGCTTTGTCGCGCGCCCCCATCGTTTCTCGCATAGGTGGGCTGTGTATGATGACCTGCGCGGCCACACCGTCAGCGCGGGCAATACCACCGCAGTGGCCACATTCATCGCGCACAGCCACGAGGCGACCTGGCGCGAGCGGTGTCAGCGCTGGATCGAGGCCGAGCACCGGGATAGCGCGCCCTAAACGCCAGGAGCGTACAGGATGCGCGAACGGCCCACGGTGGCAACACAACACACCGTAGACCGCCCGCATCCTCAGCCTACCGCATGGGATGCGTGCGTATCGCATACATAGCATGTCTATCTTTTTTTCAAGTAGTGGGTGTGCGCCCGCGTGTGGTTCGGTGCGCACCGTGTTTAGCCCTCGCGCCCCTCGCGCTCCTGGTGACGACGCTCCCATGCGGCCAGTCCATCCTCTAAAAGCACGCGGGCCAGCTCGCCAACCTTGCGGCGATCTGCTTGTGCAGCGGCCACCAGCCGGTCATAGACCTCCTGGTACAGACGAACGCTAATAACGGAATCCACTTTACTTTCTCCTTTACGCGGTCTAGGCACGCGTCGTACCTCCTCCCAGTGTACTTTATTCGTTGTTGTAAACTTCTATTATAAGTTATTAGATGCGAATATGCTACAATAGATGCATGTCGCCCTCACTGTAGCATCTTCGCTCCAGCATAGCGGCGGCGCAGAGTATGAGGAGCACGCCCATGCAGCATTTCGTCATCGCCTCGGCCTTCGGCGACGCGGCCGCCAAGGCTATCGGCTATATCAAGGAGATTTCGCCCGCGCTCATTGCCATAATCATCATTAGCGCCGCCTGCGCGCTGGTGTTCAGTCGCGGGCACAAGGCCGAGATCCTGGCGAGCGCCTTCTTGGCGATCGTCCTCATCGGCGGCTTCGCGGCCATTGGCGCGGGCATTTAGATGGCGCACAAGACCGCACGCTCCTTAAATGACAATCTGCGCCTGGGGCGGCTCACGCTGCCCCAGTGGGGCGCTATCGTCGTCGGTGGCGTGGCCCTGTGGACGGATGCCATCCTCGCCGCCAGCGTGCACAACCCGAATCTGCATGTGATGCTGGTTTGCCTGCCAGCCATCCTCGTGGTCGCGCCCATCCTGGCGCTGTTCCGGGGCGGGATCGAGCGCTACCCCCATCAGGCCCTCCGCTACGCGTGGCGTCAGGCACTCCGCTCTACCGCGACCGGCCTCCGCTACGCGACGGTCTACACACGGGAGGGGGTACGCTATGCGCGCGTCCAAGCCGCACGTCGTCAGCGTTAACGAGGACGGTCATATTGTCGGCATCGATGGCGTGACGCGCGCCCTCTTGCGCGTGCCCGGTCTCGCGCTCGATGCGCTCGCGCCGTCCGACCAGGAACGGCACGCCGCGCTCTGCGGCGCGCTCGTGGCGTCCCTCCCCCGCAAGGCCCGCTTAAGCGTGTTCATCGAGAATCGCCCGGCTGACGCCGCCATGCTCGTCGCGGGGCTGCGCGCGCAGCTCGCGCCCACGCCGTACACGCCCGCACTCGGGGAGGTCGGCGACCGCCTGCTCGCGTGGTGGGCGCGGCGCTTATCCGGTCACGAGGCGGGTAAGCGTCACGTCGCCGACCTCACCTATTGGCTTCTTCTCGACCCGTATCCGGCGCAAGAGGGCTACCCCGATCAATCGCCCGTCGAGCGCCTACGCCAGGCCGTGCAGGCCATGACACGCCAACTGGTTAGTATGGGCATCCCGCCGACCACGGCCACACACGCGGACGCTCAGGCGTTCCTGGCCTAGAAAGAGCGAAGCTGAGACCAGGGGCAAAGTAATCTTATAGGAAGGCACTCAACCTTGAGCTTTTGGGTAAATATCGGGCATTAGAGTGCCGACTTTATAGGTGGGAGCGGCACTTCGCC
>JAABVA010000289.1_pt1 | contig 65609 bp, 65 predicted proteins | sample 5560331 | NCBI WGS metagenome assembly JAABVA01 (sample SAMN12812661, study PRJNA571458) | rock metagenome | isolation source: Antarctica rocks | place: Antarctica: Victoria Land, Mt New Zealand sud | collected 2016-01-07
TGGGTTTATCGAACTGTTCAGCCTTGGGTTTATCGAACTGTTCAGCCTTGGGTTTATCGAACTGTTCAGCCTTGGGTTTATCGAACTGTTCAGCCTTGGGTTTATCGAACTGTTCAGCCTTGGGTTTATCGAACTGTTCAGCCTTGGGTTTCTATTTGAAAGTAAAATCATAATGCAAACTTATTGATTTATTAATCTAAAAACTGAATCCATTGGTACGCAAACTGAATATCCTGAATTTAGATATTCTGCATGTGTTACAGAAATTTCTCTATTATTCCTCCATTCAATAACAAATGGTATATATCTTGACACGAACCCGATTACTACAAGTTTGTTATCTTCATGTAATTCAATTATTGGACCTCCACTATTGCCATAATATGCCGAGCAATCAATAATAAAATTTTTGTCTTCAAAGTTAATTCCAGCAATTATTCCCTTTCTTAATAACGGTTTTCCAGGGTCAAAATGATTAGAGTTTTGAAAAATTAGGGATGTAGGAAACCCAACTAAATAAACATCATTAGCTATTTTTATTTCATTTAATAAAATTGTAGTATTTTGTTTTATAGAAAATGTTTGTGATTTGCCTTCCTGAGCTATACTTATATATTCTTTAAATTCTCCTTTTTCTAAAGAACCAAATGGAATTGCAGCAACATCCTCACTTTTACTGTTAAGAACTTCTGCTTTTGACATGTCAAGTTCAAACATTCTTGCATCTTCATTTTGATCACGATAATTTTGAGAAGAAACTAAAAGAGATTCACACCTAATTCTATCTTCGTTAAATAAAACATGTCGAGCAGTAATTAAATAATCTAAACCATTAAAATTTAGCAAAAATCCTGATCCTGAAGATTTTCCTTGATCTAAACTCAATAATGTAGTATAAGTGAGATTATCTAAAAGTGTCCTATCTAACATAATATGAATGATGCACAATGAAATTTACTAAAAAGTAAGCTGGCAATATATATTTGCTTTTACCTGCTAAAAACAGTATCGCCTACGATCCCGAAATATCACCAGAACCATGTGCAACTTTAGAAACACTTTTAGGATGGCCGGAATAATGCACATCGCCGGAACCGGAAACAGAAGCGTCCAGTTTTTCGCTGGCATAAACGTTGGCATCACCGGAACCGGAAACGCGGATAGCAGTAGTTCTGGTCATCAAATTGCCACCATTAAAATCGCCTGAACCGGAAATGCCTACGGAAGACTCATCGGCTTTACCGGAAATCTTAAAATCGCCGGAGCCTGAAATAGAAATGGCTACTGTTTTTACGTTGATTTCTCCCATGAAATCGCCGGAACCACTGATTCTCAGTTCCAAATCATTCGAATTAAATTTATCTTCAATCTTAAAATCGCCGGAACCGCTTAAACCGATGCTGTTCAAACTTTTGGCAACTACATAGATTTTGATGTGGCGGTTGTTCCAAAAATTGCCCCAATTATGTGTGTTTTTAGAGTGGATCATCAGCGTACCGTTCCGCACTTCAGTTACAATTTCGTTGATCACATCGGCATCGGCTTCCACTTTTACAGATTCTGCGCCGCCTTGTCTCAGCACCACATCAAAAGAACCGGAAGAAGCGATGGCATGAAAACCGGAAACATTGCGGTTTTGCGTTTCCAAACTGTGTTTAGTAGCAAACGATGCTGTTTTTGCATAGATAAAATTGCCGGACACTGTTAGCAATAAGGCTAAAGCAAGGGTTTTAATAGGTGATTTCATGGTTGGGTTTTTTTGTATAAGATGCTCTTTTAAGGCAAATGGTTACAGCAAAATCAAAATTTAATCTATCAGCATACCAATATAATAATTAAAAGTATCAACCTCAATATTGTCTTTGGTTGCCGATACCAAATTTACCGGGCTAAAAGAAGTACTCAAATTAAAAAACTGGTATTCGCCGCCTTTTGTCCTGATTTTAACCGGCATTGAGAAGCTGTTGACGTCCGAAATCCATCTGCCCAAAAGCTGCTTGTCCTGAAAGCGAAATTCTAAAATCGGGATGTTTTTATAACGCAAATATTGATCAAAAATAGGGCTGAGGTTTAAGCTGGATTGCTGGTTGATGTAACCCACAACCTGTTCGGTTGTAACCGTTTGATGATAAAAAGTTTTATTCAATCCGCGCAAAATCTCCCGCCATTTTTCATCATTGTTGATGATGGTACGGATCATGTTCAGCATAATTCCGCCTTTCGGATACATATCGCCGGAACCTTCTTTGTTTACATTGTAAGCTGCAATAATGGGCGCATCGTTTTGAATAGAACGCCGGTTTCCGTGCGTGTATTCCAGCCCGGCCTGCTTGCCAAACTGCTGCTCTACAAACAGTGATTCTGAGTAATTGGTAAAACTTTCATGAATCCACATATCCGCCGCATCTTTCATGGTGATGTTGTTGCCAAACCATTCGTGGCCGCTTTCGTGCACCACAATAAAATCCCATTTCAAACCCCAGCCTGTTCCTGAAAGATCTCGGCCCAAATAACCGTTCTGGTAATGGTTTCCGTAAGCTACGCCGCTCTGGTGTTCCATGCCTAAATACGGCGTTTCGATCAGTTTGTAGCCGTCCTCATAAAAAGGGTATGGGCCAAACCAGTGCTCAAAAGCAGCAAGCATGGGTTTTACATTATCGTCAAAATGTTTTTTGGCTTTGTCGAGATTGGCCGGTAAAACCCAATAATCTAAACTTAACTTGCCTTTTTCGCCCTGAAAAACATCATCAAAATGAATGTAATTGCCAATGTTTGCTTCCACATCATAATTGTTGATCGGGTTTTTTACGATCCAGTCAAAACGTGTGTAACCATCTGGGCTTTCAGTTACTTTTCGCAACCTTCCGTTAGAAACATCTTTTAAACCTTTTGGCACACTGATGCTGATTAGCATACTGTCCACTTCATCGCTTAAATGATCTTTGTTCGGCCACCAAACGCTGGCGCCCAAACCTTCGCAAGCTGTAGCTACCCAGGGTTTGCCTTCACTGTCTTTACTAAAAACAAAACCGCCATCCCAGGGTGCGCGCTTGGCCACAACTGGGTTGCCGGAATAATAAATGGTGAATGCTTCTTTTACACCACTTTTTATGGTATTTGAGAAATTGAGGAAAACGGCGTTTTCTTCACGAGTAAAAGACAAATTTTTTCCATGAAAAACTACTTTTTCAATTTTAAGATTCGCAAAAAGATCAAACTGTAATTTCTTAAAATCCTGTGTCGCCGTAAACCGGAATTCATTGCTGCCGATGATGAATTTCTGGTCGATATCAACCTTAACATCCAAATGGTAATAGTTAATATCGTAACAAGTGCGCAAAGGGCTTAACATCCCGCGCAAAGTATCGGCACGGGTAAATTGGATTTTAGATTGAAGTAATTGCGCGCTTGTCAAACCTGGTGAACACAGAAAGGCGATCAGTAATAATAATAAATTTCCACTTAGTAGCTGAATACCATCAGGCTTGTTTTTTAAAGAAAAAAGACCTTCCATCAATTGTTATTTGTTATTAATTCGAGTGCTTCTTTAACGGCTTTTTCCGCATGGATAATGGTTGTATCGAAAAGTGCCACTTCGGTATCTTGCTGGTTTACCAGTAAACCAATTTCTGTACAGCCCAGAATGACACCTTCTGCACCCAAACTGGCCAGCTTGTCAATGATTTTTAAATAAGCTTCTTTTGAGGATGGATTTAAAATCCCTTTGGCCAATTCCTGGTAAATCACCAGATGCACAATTTCCCGATCTGCATCATCCGGCGTAATAATTTCTATACCTTGACTTTTTATCCTGTCTTTCAAAAAGTCCTGCTCCATCGTATATTTTGTACCTAAAAGCCCCACTTTTTTAAAGCCTTTATCCAAAATACTTTCAGAAACAGCATCTCCGATGTGCATAAGTGGAATAGTGATGCTGCTTTGTACCTGACGGGCAACTTTATGCATCGTGTTAGCACAAATTAAAACCATATCTGCACCCGCTTTTTCTAACGAAATTGCGGCTTCAACCATTAAGTCTGCTAAGGTCTGCCAGTCATTTTCTTTCTGCAGCTGAGCTATCTCTTCAAAATCAACGGTATATAAAATTGATTTACACGAATGTAAACCACCCAACTTCTTGTTAACCAATTTGTTGATTAATTGATAATATAAAGCAGAACTTTCCCAAGATATTCCACCGATTAAACCGATCGTTTTCATTATTTCAAAACCTCCACATCAATAAAACTATCGTTAAAAACAGTTTCCGTTGCTTTGATGTAATCGCTTGCTGCTGCTTTATATGGGTTGTCCACAAATTTCTGCGGGTTGCGGGCAAACAACGGGAAGCAGGTACTTTGCACCTGAACCATCAAGCGGTGGCCTTTTTTAAAAGTATGCAGCACATCCTGCAAACGCACGTTCACATCTGTTTTTTTGTTGGCAACCAAAGCTTCCGGTTTTTCAAAGCTGTTGCGGAAACGTGCCGGCATCACTTCTGAACGTACCAATTGCTCGTAATTGCTCATCAAAATATTTTTATTGGGTTGATTAGGATTGTTAGGCTCGTCTGGCGGATAAACGTCAATCAACTTCACAATAAAATCAGCATCTGTTCCGGTAGAAGCAATTTTAAGGTGCGATAGAATTTCTCCGCCCAAAGTCACGTCATCTTGTAAAACATCAGTTTGATAAACCAGCACATCCGGACGGCGGCCTGCAAAACGCTGGTCTTCGCTCATGTAATTGTGCGGCGTAAAACCCATAGTGGTCGTGTTGTCTTCGGTATAAGGAACCGGTTTTGCCGGATCACTGAGGTAAGACATAGAACCGGTTGAAGCAGGAGCCGTCATGCTAATTTTTCCATCAGCATTCAAATATAACTTTTGATGTGTGGCGTTTGTAGCAGGCCATTGCGCAAAAGTTTCCCAGGCTTTTTTGCCGGTATTGTACATGTAAGCTTCCGGCAAGCCTGAATTTTTATCACCGTTGCCTTTCAGGAAGTGGTTAAAGAATTTTGCTTCAATATTTTTCTGGTAAAAAGTAGCAATGCTGTCGCCAAAATAAACATTAGAGTGAAAAGTATGACCGGTTTCGCGCGACCATCTTCCATGCCCGAATGGACCCATTACAATGGTATTATAAGCACTTGGATCGGTTTTATGGATCTTTTTAAACATATCCAACGGACCGGAAAGATCTTCTGCATCAAACCAACCGCCTACAAACATTACCGCTGGTTTTACTTTTGTAAAGTGGCGCGGCAAGCTTCGTTTCTGCCAGAATTCGTCATAATTGGGATGGTTGATGGTTTCCTGCCAGAAAAAATTATCCTTATAATATTTATCTGCATTGCTAAGCGGCCCCATGTCCAGCAAAAACTGGTAACCATCTTTCGTTCCTGGGTTAAACATATTATTTACATACCAGGCCTTACTCGTGGTATCTGTTTTCTGCACACCAAAAACTGGATAAGTAAAAAAGTAAGATTCTAATAATGAACCGTTATGGTGGAAATCATCAAAAAAGAAATCGGAAATGGGTGCCTGCGGGGAAGAAGCTTTTAACGCAGGATGATTGCTCAAAATACCGGCAGCCGTATAAAATCCCGGATAAGAAATACCCCATTGGCCAACTTTGCCGTTGTTGTTGGCCACGTTTTTTACCAGCCAGTCAATCGTATCGTAAGTATCCGAACCTTCGTCCACATCTTTTTTGCTCTTTTTTTGGTCAATTACCGGTGTCATGTTTGTCCAGGTGCCTTCGCTTTTATATCGGCCGCGTACATCCTGGTAAACCACAATGTAACCTTCCTTCATCATCGTTTCCGACGGGCCTAAAGTTCTTGGAAATTTATTATCTCCATATGGTGCAACGCTGTAGCAGGTGCGCTGCATAATCATTGGGTATTTTTTCTGCGGGGAAGCATCTTTTGGCGTATAAATGGAAGTAAAAAGCTTGATGCCATCGCGCATCGTGATATACACATCTTTTTTAACATAATTTTCGCTGGCGTAATTGCTTTGTGCGGATGCTGTACCGACAAAAAGTACAGCCATCAGCAGGAAAGAGGATATTTTTTTCATTAGAGAAGGATTTGACTGCTAATTTAGAAAAATTACGTTGAGAGAAAAGTAATCTGGTTGTTACGAGCTTTAATTTGGATTAAAAATATTTTAAAAAGTGATTGCACTAATTTATGGTGGTAAAAGAAGCATCCGTAAAAACTTATTCTACAATTACCAGATTGTATTTTTCTAGCAAACCTTGCAAACCAGCAACTACAAATTTCGCCTTTTTCATTTTGTTCTTTTCCGGATCGATGGAGAAATTATAAGCAGAAGTAAAATCAGCTTCGTTTAAAATTGTATTGTTAAAAAAGGTTCTGGTAAGATCGCAATCTGCAAAAATACTTCCTGTCAGATCACTTTCCTGAAAGTTGACTTCTTGTATCCGGCATTTTTTAAAAAGCGTGTTCCTTAATTTTTTCCTGCTAAAAGAAGCATAATCCAAAATGCAAGTATCGAACGAAACAGAAAAAGAAAAGTCGCGGACCGGATTAAAATCAACGCCCAACAACTTGCAGTTTTTAAACTTAACGCTGCTGAAACCGGTGTTGATTAATTGTGTTAAACTTAGATTGCAATCTTCCAAGATACAATCTGAGAAAATACAATTCTGGATTTTGCAATTGCTGAAATCAATATTTTGAAAAGTACATTTGTCAAATTCCCTTCCGGTTAATTCTTTTTCAGCATAATTAATAGCAGAAAAGGTTTTGTTTTGATGATAAGTTTCGGTTTCCATTCGATGCTGTTTTTATCGGAAAAGTATTGCCGAAGTGCAGGAAATAGAATTCTGTCAAGCGTGGCATCCGAAGCCAAATTTATATTTAAAAGTTGATGATTTGCACTTAGCTAAATTTTTAATGTCGAGCTGGAACGACAGCTAAATTGAAAAACAAAAGTTGAAACACGGCTTCCGTCAGCCTGCATTTTGGCAATACCCATGTTAGCGGTTCGTTGTTTTCTTTTCATCATATTCTTTCAATTGTTTTTTTGTTGCAAGTCCTTTCCAACTTAATTCAAGTATTTCTGTCAATATTTTCCTGTCATAGTTATGTGTCCACATACAGATATATGGATATGGCTTAAAATGGTCAGGCAAATAAAATATTTCAGGATGGCTGTCTAAATATCTATCTCTAATTTCAAAGTCAAGGTGAATAGGAATAAATGTTCCGCTGTCGTGAAGTCTGCACATAAGTTTACCACGGACTTTTACAGAAGGAGTTCCTTCGTGAGAAATATCTTCTTCTGTTTCAGGAAAAGTCAAAGCAATATTCTTTATTATTTCAAAGTCGGCATAGTTAAAGTTTATCGGTTTGCTTTTCCTTGTCATTTCGCATTGGTTTGAGTACTAACTGCCCAATAGTTGCCTGCAAGGTCATAAAATGAACCTCGTGTGTCTGGGTCGCCTTGCTTGTTTGTTGGTTTTTCAATGATTTCACAACCCTTTTCAATAGCCAAATTGAAAGTTTTAAAAACGTCAGGCACATAAATATGTAACATTGTTTTATTAGCGGGATAGTTTTCAAGGCTATCACTAATCATAATGATTGTATCGTCAAGTTGCAATTCAATATGAGCAATTTTGCCATTTTCCCTATCAAAGCGCCTCAACTCTATTGCATTAAAAATCAATTTCAATAAGTCAACTAATTTTTGAGCATTGTCAACAATTAAGTATGGAGAAAGTGAATTGTAATTTCCGGGTTTATATTTTTTCATTTCTTGTCTATTTTAATTTAGTAGGGTATCATTTTACAATAACCGCTAACGGTTAAATTTTGTCATCGTCAATTCCGTTCCAATGGTGGAAAAGCTTTTAATTATTTCGATAGAGCGGTCAATCAGCGCGGGCAATTCCAGTTGTTCGTCTTTGTCAAATCCGCTTAAAACATAATCAACTTGTCTTCCTTTCGGGAAATGATCGCCAATGCCAAAACGCAAACGTGCATAATCGCTGTTGCCTAAAGTCAGCTCGATGTGTTTTAAACCGTTGTGGCCTGCTGCACTTCCTTTCGGTTTTAAGCGTAAAGTGCCTAAAGGCAAAGCCAAGTCATCTACAATCACCAAAACGTTTTCTACCGGGACTTTCAGTTCCTTCATCCAATAACCCAAAGCTTTTCCGCTTAAATTCATGTAAGTGGTTGGTTTGATAAGATGCAAGGTTCGCGCTTTGTAATTCACTTCTGTGTAATAAGCCAGCCGCATATTGAAGAACTGCGAAGATTCCTGCCTGGCCAGTTCATCCAAAACCATAAAACCAATATTGTGCCGCGTATCGGCATATTCCGGGCCGATGTTTCCAAGGCCGACAATTAGATATTTCATTTCGGCAAAGATAATACTGTTTTTATGGCATAAAAAAAGCCTTCCGATTTCCCGAAAGGCTTCACGTTTTATTCTTTGTATTAAAAGTCTTGTTCTGTAGAATTGTTTGTTTCTTTCTTGCTGTTTGACTTACGGCCAAAAATAAAAGATACAATATTGGATATTATAATGGCAATACCTCCTGCAAATTTATAAGCAAACTGATCTTTACCATTCCACAAGCAAAAACCTAAGAAAATCAATATTATAACTAATCCTAGGATTCCAAGTAAAATTAACCTGGTAAATGTCATCCGAATATCTTTACCACGACTGGTTAGTATTCTTTCCTGAACTTCAATTGACTTCTCGGCTAATTTAGTATTGCTATCCAGCTCTTTAAGCCGAACTTCCTTTTCTAATCTTTGAACCTGTAATTCAAGTCTTTGGTTATCAATTAATGATTTAACGGTATCCTGGTCAAGAGAAGGCGAATTTGAAGGATGATTTGGAAGATTGCGGTTTTTATCGTTTTGAGCCATAATAATACTCAATCTTGATTCTGCCAAAATCGTTATCTACACCTAACTTTGGCGGCACGAAGGTTGAGCGTTTGATACTATTTCGCTGTGATTTAGCGATTTTTAGAAAACGTCCTGGCGTTACTAACTCTTCAAGCTTACTGTTTAATTTTGCGTAGATGCTCATGGTTTATCCTTTTTAGTTTGATTCTTTGGTAAAAGGAAATGTTATTATCGGGAGATCGATTAAATCGTGATTCAAAAATATAAAATAATTTAGCTTTTCAAAATATAAAATCAGTAATTAACCAACTTTACAGCAATCAACTTCTATTACTATAATTTGTTTTACCAGCTTATCAGTAAAAAAGTTGCTGGTTTATGTCAAAAGCCTTCAGTTTTTATGCTGAAGGCTTTTGCATAGTAAAAGAAGCACTTATTTTTTGCCCGGGGTTGTTTCCTGCTCTGCCTGACGCAATGCACGTGAAGTAGTCACGGATACAATGGTATCTTCCGGGGAATTGGTGATCGTTAGGTTTGGCAATTTGATTTCGCCCACTTTTACAGATTTACCAACTTCCAATGTTTCGATACTTACATTGATGGTATCCAGAAGATCTTTCGGAAAGCCTTTTACACGCAGTTTACGGAGTTTTTGCACTAATTTACCACCGGTTTTTACACCTGGGGAAGTGCCTGTCAGCAATACCGGGATTTCCATCGTGATGGATTTGTTCTCGTTCAGCAATAAAAAATCTACGTGCAGCAACTGGTCTGTAACCGGATGAAATTGGGTAGCCTGAATAATCGCCTGGCTTTTTACGCCTGCAACCTCTAAATCGATGAAATGGATCTCGGGTGTGTAAATCACCGGTCTCAAATCAGCTGCAGACACAGCAAAGTGGGTTTGTGTATCCCCACCATAAAGAACCGCAGGCACTTTGCCTTCATAACGCAGCTCTTTAGCGTCTCTTTTCCCTACGTTCTCTCTTGGAGAACCGCTAATAGCAATTGATTTCATTGTTTTTGTTTATTTATTGTTTGTATTGATTTGTTGTTCAATTTGTTGTCAGCCATCAGCTTTCAGCAATCAGCGAATGATTTGTGGCCGAAAGCTGATAGCTGACTGCTGAAAGCTTTCCTTCACTCCACATTAAAAAGCTGACTGATCGATCCGTGTTCGTTCACATTTGCGATCGCGCTGGCAAATAAATTAGCAGCCGAAAGTACCTGTATTTTGCTGCTTTGCTGTTTCAGCGGGATGGTATCGGTAACGATCAGTTCAGTTAAAGCTGATTTTTCAATTGTATTATAAGCATCACCGGACAAGATCGGATGTGTACAAACCGCGCGTACGCTTAGCGCGCCGCGGTCCATAATCAGTCCAGCTGCTTTGGCCAAAGTACGCGCTGTATCGCACATATCATCTATCAAAACAATATGTTGTCCAGTCACATCGCCAATAACCGTCATAGATTCAATCTCGTTGGCACGTTTGCGTTGTTTATCGCAAATCACCACTTCGGCATTAAAAAACTTGGCAAAACTACGTGCCCGGTATGACCCGCCCATATCCGGCGAAGCAATGGTGATGTCGGGCAGGTTTAAACTTTTGATATAAGGCACAAAAATGACGGAAGCATTCAGATGGTCCACCGGAATATCAAAAAAGCCCTGTATCTGTGCCGCATGCAAGTCCATTGTCATGATGCGGTTGATGCCAGCGGTAGTCAGCAGGTTAGCCACTAACTTCGCCCCTATTGCTACCCGAGGTTTATCTTTCCGGTCTTGCCGCGCCAATCCGAAATAAGGGATCACAGCGGTAACGTAATGTGCAGATGCGCGGCGTGCGGCGTCAATCATCATCAGCAGCTCCATTAAATTATCGGTCGGCGGATTGGTGGATTGGATGATAAAAACATCCGATCCGCGCACGGATTCATTAAAATATGGTTGAAACTCGCCGTCGCTGAAACGCGATAAAATCACTTCCCCCAGTTCTTTTCCATAAGATGCCGCAATCTTTTTGGAAAGTTCAATCGTTCCAGAACCGGAAAATAATTTGATGGGATTGAATTGCAGTGGCATGGGTGATAAATATTGAACAGCCTTGTAATGTAAAAAGCAGACCGCTTTTGATTAAGCCCATCTGCTTTTGGAGTTGCCCGACCAGGATTCGAACCTAGACAAACGGTACCAAAAACCGTCGTACTACCTTTATACTATCGGGCAAGCTGCTTTTCGTATGAATAAACTTTCCGAAAAGGAACGCAAATATAGGATGATAATTTAAAATGTCAACTGCATTTTTTAAATTTTTATGTGCTAAAAGAAGCATTGTGTTTTAAAGCCTGTTTAAATTTCTATCCCATCCTTCGGCAAGCTTTAGGGTTAATAATTATCGTGCTTCTTTTATGCCATAAATTTTGGTGCCCTGTATTTTTATTTTGGCTGAAGCCCGTAGTTTGTCAATTTTATCCACGGCCTGAAGGCCGTGGCAAGTGAATCCCAACAACCATCTTACCGGAACAGGCCGGTTTATTGTCCGGCAGGCATAAAAATGCAAGACAAGGTGGCTAAATTGCCACTGCCTTCAGGCCGTGGATGGTAGTTAACTTAAATGCGGCTTTAGCCAAAATAGCCGGGAAGAAATTTAAACATGCTCAAATTGTTAAAACCTGTTAAACTATTTTCCGGCAGTGCAAAACTTCATTATAGTTTATTAATTTCGGCGCATACAAAATTATGCCCGAAACTCTACCTGAATGAAGTATCATAAAATCAACAACCTGTTTGGCTGGCTGGCCTTTCTGATCGCAGCCATAACTTATATTTTAACGCTGGAACCGTATGCAAGTTTTTGGGACTGCGGCGAATTTATTGCCTGCGCTTACCGTTTACAGGTAGCGCATCAGCCTGGTGCACCATTGTTCACCATGATTGGTAAAGTATTTTCTTTACTGGCAGCGGATAAAGCACATGTGGCCTATCTGATCAACATGAGCTCTGGTTTGGCCAGTGCCGCAACGATTATGTTTTTGTTTTGGACGATTACCGCCCTTGCCAAAAAGATAGTGGTAAAAGAAGCATCGGAAATCGACCTCAACAAAACCATCCTGATTATTGGCGCCGGTTTGGTTGGCGCTTTGGCTTATGCCTGGTCGGACACCTTCTGGTTTTCTGCTGTAGAATCCGAAGTTTACGCACAATCTTCTTTATGTACTGCCATTGTTTTTTGGGCGATCATGAAATGGGACGCACACGCCGATGAGCCAGGGGCCGATAAATGGATCGTTTTTATTGCTTATGTAATGGGTTTGTCCATCGGGATCCACTTGCTGAATTTACTGGCTATCCCGGCAATTGCCTGCGTTTATTACTTCCGCAGAACAAAAAAGGCAACTGCACGCGGTACTCTAGCTGCTCTTTTTATAGGTGTAATTATTTTAGCTGCTGTTTTGTGGGGGATTATTCAATTTGTAGTTAAAGGCGCAGCTTACGCTGATCTGCTTTTTGTAAACACTTTCAACTTTGGCTTTTGGAGTGGCGCAATGGTGTTTTTTATCTTGATTATTATTACCATCACGGCCGGCATCATCTACACCATGAAACCCGCCAAGCCAACCATCATTGTAGCGGCCGTTGCTTTTGTTTTGGTGTTGCTGGTTAGCGGCGGTATCATCGGTGCCATTGTTGGTATTGCAATTGTGGCCTTCCTGGAATACGTAGTTAAAATCCGCGAAAAACGCATTGCATTGAACATGATTTTAACCTGTACTGTTTTTATCTTGTTCGGCTACAGCTCATTTGCCATGCTGGTAATTCGGGCAAAAGCACATACAAACTTAAATAATTATGATCCGGACAATGCTTTTGCTTTGCTGGGTTATCTTAACCGCGATCAATATGGTGATACACCTTTATTATACGGTCAGTATTACGATTCGAAAGCCGTTGATCAAAAAGAAGGTGCCACGCTTTACCGCAAAGGAAAAGAGAAATATGAAGTGTCCGGAAAAAAGCAAGTGTTGGTTTATGACCGCAATACTTTGTTCCCGCGCATGTTTAGCGATAAGGCTGAACACGTAGGTTTTTACAAGGACTGGATGCACATTGGCGAAGGCCAAAGCCCGACTTTTGCAGACGACCTGGGCTTCTTTTTTAGCTGGCAGGTTAACCAGATGTACACCCGTTATTTATTATGGAATTTTGTTGGGCGCCAAAACGATGCCGACGGACAAAGCAACAATGCAACTGATGGCAACTGGCTAAGCGGAATCAAACCGATTGATGCCATGCGTTTGGGTAACCAAAATGCTTTGCCGCCTTCCATCACTGCAGACAAGGCCTATAACCGGATGTTTTTCCTGCCGCTGATCTTAGGTTTGCTTGGTGCTTTTTATCATTTTAAACGGAAACAGAAAGATGCCGGTGTAGTGGGTTTGTTGTTCTTTTTTACCGGTTTTGCCATTTTGCTTTACCTTAACCAGGACCCTTTGCAGCCGCGCGAACGGGATTATGCTTATGCTGGTTCATTCTACGCGTTTGCGATTTGGATTGGCATCGGTACTCTTTTTATCGCTGAAAAATTGCGAAAGTATGCTACGCCGCAACTGTCGGCCATTGGTGCAACCGCTATTTGTTTGCTCGCTGCACCAGTGTTGATGGCTTGCCAGGAATGGGACGACCACGACCGCTCAACCAAAACCACGCCGCGCGATATGGCTTATAATTACCTTAATTCCTGCGCGCCAAATGCGATTTTGTTTACTTATGGCGATAACGATACTTATCCGCTTTGGTACATTCAGGAAGTGGAAAATGTGCGTCCGGATGTGAGGATCGTGAATTTAAGTTTGCTGGGGACAGACTGGTATATCCGTCAGATGAAGCAGAAAATGAACGAATCGGCGCCCTTGCCCATCACGATGCCGGATGAAAAATTTGAAGCTGGTATCCGGGATGTAACTTATTACAATGACTCCAAGCTTCCGGGGAATGTGGAACTGAAAGATGTTTTCGATTTTATCACTTCTGATGATGCCCGGGCAAAAGTGGAATACGAGAACGGCCAGAACGCCAATTATCTTCCCACCAAAAATCTAAAATGGACGATCAACCCGGATGAAGTAGTGAAAACAGGAACTGTTCCGGCGAGTGAAAAAGACAGGATTTTGCCGGAAATCGATTGGAAGTATCCGGGAAATTATGTTACCAAAGATAACCTGGCCATGATGGACATCCTGGCACATAACAACTGGAAACGCCCAATCTACTTTGCCATCACCGTTGGAAACGACAACATGATGGGCTTAGACAAATACATGTACAACGAAGGTTTTGCTTATCGTTTGATGCCCTTAAAACCAGATACGACTGCCGCAAGTGAAGGCGGTATGGAAAAAAGTAACACCATGCTGATGTACAATAACGTGATGACCAAGTTTAGGTGGGGCAACATGAAAAATGCAACTTACCTGGATCATGAATCCAGGACAATGTTCTACCCTGTGATTTTAAGGGTGTTTTTGAGCCTTACAGAAAACCTGTACAAAGAAGGCCATCCTGACCTGGCAAAAAAGGTTTTGCACCGCTTTGATGCTGTGATGCCGGATTTGAATCCTTACACTGATGTAGCTATCCGCAAATTTTACATGGCCGATCTGGCCTACCAGTTGGGCGAAAGAAAGCTGGGGGAAAAGGTGGTCAATCAGATCATCGATTATGTATCCGGACAAATGAATTATTTTGCTTCAATGGATGACAATAACAAACGCATTTCCGGCAGGGACATTCAGTTATGTATTTCTGTAACCAATGAACTGGTAAAGCTTACAAAAGATAACAAGGAACCGGCTTTAAACCAGAAAGTAACTGCCATGCTTGCTGATTATCAATCTAAATTCGGGGCGATGTTCCAGCAGCAGCCACAATAATTTTTACCCGATAAAAGAAGTATGGCTTGTTTTCGGCAATGCTTCTTTTATCACCTAAAAAATTAAAAGCCTGTTTGTATCTTAATCAGCTATAACCTCATCAGCAGCTATAATTTTCATTTATGTACATCCATCAGTCGGCAATAAAAGCTTTATCAATATTGATTACCTTATTGATATTGAGTTCAGCTCATCCTGTTTATGCGCAGGGTGATAACGGCAACGGCACTTACACCAATCCCATTATTTGGGCAGATTTTCCGGACAACGATGTCATCAGGGTTGGAGATACTTATTATATGGTAACCACGACCATGAATTTTTTTCCGGGTGTGCCGGTTATGCAATCCAAAGATTTGGTTAACTGGAAATATCTGAGCAATGCAGTGGAGCGTATTCCAGGGTACCCGGCGTATAACATGCAGGGCGGAACCCGCTATTCGCACGGGCAGTGGGCAAGCAGTATCCGCTACCACAACGGGCAGTTTTATATCCTTTTTGTAACGCTGGATGAAGGAGGGTTTTTGTGTACGGCTAAAAACGCGGCCGGCCCATGGAAACTGACCAAACTACCCAAAGCTTATTATGATGCAGGTTTGTTTTTTGATGATGATAACAAAATTTATGTTGTACATGGTTATTCAAAACTAAACTTAACGGAGGTTAATCCTGATTTATCGCCCAAATCAAAAGATACAATAATTTTTGAAGGCAAACAGCGCAAAGGGTTGGAAGGCAGCCACGTTTACAAAATTAATGGTTATTACTATTTGTATTGCACTTATGGCGGCGGCGATGGTTACCAGGTTGCCATGCGTTCAAAAAGTATTTATGGTCCGTACGAAGAAAAAGTGGTATTGAAAGATGACATGGGTTTCCGTAAAAAAGGGGTGCATCAGGGCGCATTGATACAAACACAGACAGGCGAATGGTGGTCGGTGTTGTTTCAGGACCGCGATGCTATCGGGCGTGTGCCCACCCTGCAACCGGTTACTTGGATTGAGGGCTGGCCGATGGTGGGCGTAAATGGTAAAGCGATAAACACCTATAAAAAGCCAAACGTAGGCAAAAGCTGGCCTGTTACTGTTTTACCAAAATCAGATGAGTTTAATCAACCCCAACTCGGTTTGCAATGGGCCTGGAACCATAACCCGAATGATAGCTTATGGTCGCTTACAGAACGAAAAGGCTATCTGCGCCTGAAAACAGGCAAGGTAGTTGATAATTTAACGCTGGCACGAAACACTTTAACTCAGCGGCCGTTTGGCCCGGCCTCAACCGGCACTGCAGAGTTTGATATCACCCATTTAAAAGAGGGCGATATAGCCGGATTAGCTATATTTCAAGATCCTTATGCCTATATCGGTATCCAACTTAAAGATGGTAAAAAACGTTTGGTAATGGTAGATAATGGCAAAGAGCTGGCTGCTGTAGAAAATATAACATACAGCAAAGTTTACTTACAAGCTAAAGTTGATGCCACTACCGATAATGCTACCTTTTTTTACAGCACTGATAATACAAACTTTAAACCGCTGGGCAGTGCATTTGCCATGAAGTTTAACTTATCTGTGTTTACGGGCAATAAGTTCTGCTTGTTTAATTATGCAACTAAAACATCAGGTGGTTATGTAGATGTAAACTGGTTCAGGATGAAACTTCAATAACGGTTAAATTTTATTATTGTCTATGCCCGTGTTAAGAGAATCAATACATTAAGAGCCTGTTTAAATTTATACAAGAAAGAATGCCAATGCTTCTTTTACCCTATAAAAATTGGTGTTTGCATCAATTTAAACAATTCAAAAAATCAAATACTTACCATTTTTTAGGTGATAAAAGAAGCATAGAAAATATATCGGACAAATTTCAGACAGGTTCTCATAAATGTACTATAATTAGTTAAAATCAATTATTACAAACAAAACATAGAGCCTGTTTAAATTTCTATCAGAAAGATTCATAGTGCTTCTTTTATGCCTATAAATTTTGTTTTTATAATAGATACTTGTAAAAAAGAGCACTTAACATTTAAGATTTTCGGTGGTAAAAGAAGTATAGAAAAAATCTTGAACAAAATTTAAACAGGCTCTTATTATACCTCGTTTTGGTTTTACTTCGCCAAATGTATCACAGAATATAAAGCAGCAACCGATATGGCGGACCAAAGTGCCACGCCTTGTAACAAGGGCTTAAATCCAACTGATGACAATACCTTTCGGGACAGGCCTGCACCGATCAGAAACAGCGTAAGCGTAAGACCTGCTTTAGCTATACCAATGATATATGGACTTAGTTTTGACACAACCGGCACGTAAGTGAAAGCCAGCATGGCCAGAATAAACAAGCCTATAAAGTAAGGTATTGTTATTTTTTTAGATTCATTTTTAAAGATAAACGTGGACATAAAAGCTACCGGGATGATCCATAAAGCCCTGGCTAATTTTACCGTAGTTGCCACTTCTAAAGCATGAGCGCCGTATTTGCCGGATGCACCAACAACAGAACTGGTATCGTGTATGGCAATGGCGCACCATAACCCGAACTGGGTTTGTGACAAGTTAAAATGATGGCCAATGACCGGGAAGATAATCAAGGCAACGGAGTTTAAAATAAACACGCAGCCCAGTGCTACCGATATTTGTTTTTCTTCCGCTTTGATAACCGGAGAGATAGCAGCAATGGCACTACCTCCGCAAATTGCTGTTCCTGCTGAAATCAGGTAGGAAGTTTTCTTTTCGATACTTAACCATTTACCCATTAGGTAGCCAAATATTAATGTCCCGGATATTGAGGCAACCGTAAATAGTACGCCTTCTTTGCCCGCTTGCATTGCCGTATGGATATTCATGCCGAAACCCAAACCAACGACAGAAGCCTGCAATAAAAGATTTGTGGCTTTATGATTTAGATGTAAATAAGGGTGTCCGGTGAATTGTGCTACGATAAGGCCCATCAGTAAAGCAATTGCAGGGCTTACAAAAGGGGTTAAACAGAGCGTAGCACCAAGTATAAAAATAATTTTACTGGTTTTACTGCTGATATTTAGTAAAATGCCTTTTGGACTTTGAGGTGTTAGATACGCGGTACTCATTATTTTCTTTGTATTTTATGAAACAAAGATCAATGATGCCAAGGCTTTATTTTCATCACCAATATCAATAGTTCATAACTTAAAGTTATTACAGGAGAAAACAATCCGCTCAATACTAATCTTTCAGAATGAACTGATTTACAAAGATTAGGCGTTACTTGTAAATAGTTGACTCAGCATCCACTTCTTTTGAAATGTTACATAGATAAATTCCTGGTAAGTATTAAAAGGTGTAATATGTTCCTTAACGAGACTGCCTACCTTTCGGAAATAATTGCCGAACAATACAGAAAGGCTGTTTAAAGAATATTGCTGGACAGGTAAACTACTGCACTTTTGGGGACCATTCTTGCTAAATGTTACTAAAACAAGGAAACTATTTGGCTGCAAATATCGGTGAACTATATTTGCATAAGTATTCTGTTCAGATTCATTTGTTAAAAAGTGAAAGGCAGCGCAATCATGCCATAAGTCATACTTAATTTTAGTTGATAAAAGAAGCATATCGTTAATAATCCAATTTACTTTAGCTGCATTATCGCCCAGACGGATTTTGGCGCGTTCGATGGATTTTGAAGAAATATCCAGAATGGTTAAATTAGTATAACCCAAGTAAAGCGTCAACCAGCAAACTATCTCCTCCGCCTATATCAATTATTGCAGCTTGTTTTGATAAATGAAGTCCTTCAATAATATTGTTAGCGGTAATGGTACGACACAGCCATCGAACTCGACACTTCGACAACATTCTCATTTTGGTTACGCAATTCCTCAATTAGGTTACATCTGTTTTTTGACAGTTGTCCACCTTTGTAACAACAAAAAACAGAAATATGAATATTGTACTTACAGGTTCTTTAGGGAACATCGGAAAACCGCTCACACAGGAGTTGGTGCAAAAAGGACATTCGGTTACCGTTATCAGCAGTAATCCTGAAAAGCAAAAAGACATTGAAGCATTGAGTGCTAAAGCAGCAATTGGCACCATGCAAGATGTTGATTTTTTATCGGCAACTTTCGAAGGTGCCGACATTGTTTACCTGATGGAAGCGTGGGAAGGGATAGGGAATATGTTTGACAAAGATGTTGACTTTGTTGCTGAGTTTAACAAGATCGGCAACATTTACAAACAAGCTATTGAACAGTCCGGGGTAAAGCGCATTGTGCATTTAAGCAGCATTGGCGCCCATACAGACAAAGTTAATGGCAGTCTCCTTGTTCATCATAACGTAGAAGACATCCTTAAACAGCTGCCTGATGAGGTTGCCATTAAGTTTGTGCGCCCGGTTGGCTTTTATACCAATCTATTCAGATATATGGAAAGCATAAAAACAAGTGATGCTATTGTACAAGCCTATGGAGGCGATCAAAAAGAACCCTGGGTTTCTCCTCTGGATATTGCGGCAGCCATTGCTGAAGAAATGGAAAAGCCTTTTGAAGGCAGAACAGTTCGTTACATCGCTAGCGATGAAGTATCTCCGAATGAACTGGCTAAAATTTTAGGTGAGGCAATCGGAAAACCGGATTTGAAATGGTTGGTAATTCCTGAGGAGCAACTATTGAACGGTATGTTAGCAACAGGAATGAACGAGTGGATTGCCAATGGATTTGTTGAAATGCAGAGGAGCCAGGGCAATGGTGTGTTGTACGAAGACTATTATCGCAACCAGCCAACATTAGGCAAAGTGAAACTGGTGGATTTTGCCAAAGACTTTGCACAGGTTTATAATCAATAAATTAAACATAAAACTAAAAAAAATGAAAAAAGTACCAATTACAGGCTCTGCGCCAAATCCTATTGTCTCTTTCAGCCCGGTAGTGCTGTCGGTTCCCGGCCGCCAAGTGGATCTGCAAATGAAAGTTTCCGCACCTGCCACGGGGAGCGGCCTCCCCATCATCCTCTTCTCACATGGTCATGGGCAATCGACCTTTCTCTCATCGCTGCGTGGCTACGGCCCGCTCGTCGACTTCTATGCCGCTCAGGGCTTCGTCGTGATTCAACCCACCCACCAGGATTCCAAGGCGTTAGGCCTTGATCCGAACGGTCCGGAGGGAGCCTTGTTCTGGCGGTCCCGGGCCGAAGACATGCACTTCATCCTCGATCACCTCGACCAAATTGAGGCTAAAGTTCCTGGCCTTAGCGGGCGGTTAGACCGGAGCAGGATTGCCGTCGTTGGGCATTCAATGGGCGGGCATACGGCCGCCATGCTGGCGGGCATGCGTGTCACTGATCCCAAAGACGGAAAAGAAGTGAATCTCGCCGAACCCCGGATCAAAGTGAGCGTGTTGATGGGTGTTCCCGGCAAGGGTGAAGATGCCGCAGCGTTCATTTCCGAGCACTATCCGGTGTTGCGAAACAGCAATTTCGCTGAGATGACGATGCCCGCCCTGGTGGTTAACGGCGATAAAGACAAAAACGCCAATTTCTCTGATCGTACGGACTGGCGTGCTGATGCGTACTTCCTAAGTCCCGGCCCCAAGTGCCTGCTGACCATATTTGGCGGCGAGCATATCCTCGGCGGTATCTCCGGGTACGATGCGGCTGAAACGACCGACGAAAGCCCAGAACGGGTGGCTGTTGTGCAGCAGCTTACTATGGCCTACCTGCGCACCGCACTCTACCCTGAAGATTCTAGCTGGGGGGATGCGAAAAAGGCACTGAAAGAGGATGCCAATCCAAAGGCCCGGATTGAGTGCAAGTAAAACTGAGAATCGCAACTATAAGAGCCTGTTTAAAATTTGTTTGATCTATTTTATATACTTCTTTTATCACCTAAAAAATGGTAAGCTTTGATTTTTAATTGATTAAATTGATGCGAACACCAATTTTTATAAGGTAAAAGAAGCATTGGCAGTTTTTATTGTATAAATTTAAACAGGCTCTAATTTAAAAACCAAAAAAAATGAAAAAAGTATTCATTACAGGAGCCAATAAAAGTATTGGTTTTGAAACCGCGCGACAACTTTTGCAAAAGGGATATTATGTTTATCTCGGCAGCCGTGATTTAAAGAATGGCCAGGAAGCCGTAGAAAAACTAAAGGCCGAAGGCTTGAACGATGTGGAAGCGGTACAAATTGATGTAAGCAATGACGAATCAGTGAAAGCTGCCCGTACCGAAGTTGGTAAAAAAACCGAAGTGCTGGATGTAATAATTAATAATGCCGGCATCACCGGTGGTATGCCGCAATCAGCCCTTGAAGCAAGTATTGACCAGTTCAAAAATGTTTTCGATACCAATCTTTATGGTGTGGTAAGGGTTACGCAAGCATTTATAGATTTATTGAAAAAATCGCCAGAGCCTCGCATTGTAAATGTAAGCTCGAGCCAGGGTTCGCTTACCTTAGCCAGCGATCCAACCAATAAATATTATAACCATAAAGGAGCCGTGTATCAACCTTCCAAAACGGCACTGAATATGTACACCATTATCCTGGCTTATGAACTAAAGGATACACCGGTTAAAGTAAATGCGGTTGATCCCGGCTTTATCAAAACCGATTTTAATAATCACAGGGGAACCGGTACTGTTGAAGAGGCTGGCGCACGTATCGTTAAATATGCGATAATTGATTCTGACGGCCCGACAGGAAAGTTTTTTAGTGAAGAAAGCAACCCGGAAACCGGAGAAATCCCTTGGTAAAAGTTTTAATTTAAGAGCCTGTTTAAAGTTAGTTTAATATTTTTTCTATGCTTCTTTTATCACCTAAAAAATGGCAAGCAATTTTTTGATTTATTTAAATTGATGCAACACCAATTTTTACCTGGTAAAAGAAGCATTAACATTTTTCTTGTATAAATTTAAACAGGCTCTAACTTTGCAAGATGAAAAAAGAAGAGCATTCACCTCGAAAATTTGATTCTTTAACCGACTTTCACCGGGTGTTCGGCCTGCTAAAGCCCTTGCACCCGATGATCAGTTTTATAGATATCAAAAATGTAAAAATCATGAGCGATGAATTGTTCAATTCATTTATGCTGGATTTTTATAAAATTTCGTATAAAACAAATCTTTGCGGTAAAGCTAAATACGGACAAAATTATTATGATTTTGGTGAAGGTGGCTTAGTTTTTACCGCACCAAATCAAATATTTGAAACTCCGGCTGACGATAATGGGAGTTCTGGCTACATGTTGCTCATCCACCCCGATTTCTTATTGTCTTACCCTTTAGCAAAGAAAATCAAGCAATACGGCTTCTTTTCTTATTCTGCCAATGAAGCGTTGCACCTGTCCGATCATGAAAAGGAGATTATCATGTCAATTTTTAAAATAATTGATGATGAATTAAAAAGCAGGATAGATGATTTTAGCCAGGACGTAATTATTTCACAAGTTGAATTATTGTTGAATTACAGCAATCGTTTTTACAAGCGTCAATTCATTACACGAAAAGCAGTAAACAGCAACTTGTTGCAAAAGCTGGAAGGTCTTTTAGACGATTATTTCAATAACGAAAAATCATTAGCGCAAGGGATTCCAACTGTTCAATATCTTTCGGAACATTTAAATATATCAGCAAGTTATTTAAGTGATATGTTGCGCTCTTTTACAGGACAAAATGCACAGCAACACATACATAATAAGCTCGTTGAAAAAGCGAAAGAAAAATTATCTACTTCTACTTTATCAGTTTCAGAAATCGCTTATCAATTGGGCTTTGAACATCCACAGTCTTTTAGTCGTTTGTTTAAAACAAAAACTAACCTTTCTCCATTAGAGTTCAGACAAACTTTTAACTAATGAACAGCAGACGGACAAAACCACTACCGCTAACAAGAGGTTTGGCGTTATTGGGGCAGGATGTTGTAACTTTGGCTGTAGTTCCGTTATCAGCTTCAGTTTCAGCTCGACGTTCAATTTTCAACTTTAGTTCTTAACTTCAACTTTAAAAAAAATTGGGCTTCAGAGTTGTGGGCGGACGTTTTTCAAATCTCCCAACAACGTCAAGCCCTGTTCGATAAACGAAGCACTGGTGTACCTTTTTTGTTCAGCTCTACATCAAAAGGGAAATATTTAGGCACAAAAAGTTGATCTTCCAATAATTCTTTAACAAATTGTTCTTCACTTAAATTTGATAAAGACCAATTGCCTAATTTTTCTGCTCCGATTGTGCTTGAGTTTGCTTTGCTTAAAGCTTTTCCGCATAAAGAGCCAGCCCCGTCTTTGATAACTTCTTTTTCGGGCGGCTGACTGTTCATAACGGCGATTGAATCAGGTGATTTAATATCTCAAAGATATCCCAGGTTAACTGTGCATTTAGATTATATATGTTGATCTATCATAACCAGAAATTATCAAAATCTAACATTGCATGACTTAGCAATATAGAATATGCGTAGAAAATAGTTTCTTAAGGGGACTGTTAAAAATATAGTAGGAATTCTGATTTTAATTATCAGAAAGGGAATAAAAAAAACATACAAGGTTATCGAACTTGTATGTTTTTCTATATATGTCTAATCCATTTCCTGCAGCAAACCACGCCAATAAATTAATTGACTTATTCTGATTTGCTACCAGTTATACGGATTGAACGAGAGATTTAGGAATCACGATTTTAATGCTCCGGCAGGTTCTGCAAACGTGCTCCACTGTGCTACACCTTTAGGTTCAGCACTTTTTACTTCAGTGCTTTTCAATTTGCTCATCTGCTTGTTCACTTTTTCTGTTTCTGCTAATTCCTTGGTCATCGGATCAGTATTCACAGTTAGTCCTTCCGTTTCTTTAACATTAGCTACCGGATCGGCAATATACTCCCAATTTTTACCCATGCCTGGCATCTCACCTTCGTTCCATGGTCCGCGTACGCTGTTTGCAGGAGATGTGTTGTAATATTGCTGTGTGAACCTTGGATCTCCCTGCAACACGCCCGGAGGAAAGTTGTTGGAAATGCTGTCCAAGGCTGCCTCAAACATTTTATAATGGGCAACTTCACGGGTCATCAGGAATGAAAGTGTTTCCTGGATATAAGGATCATCTGTAAACTTCATCAAGTGTTCGTAAACAATCTTAGCACGGGATTCTGAAGCCAGGTTACTGCGCAAATCGACGGTCAAATCGCCATTGGAATGTATATAAGAAGCGCACCATGGAATACCTTGACTGTTTCTTGGCGTTACACCACCACCAGTAATAATAGCAAATTGCGGATTAGCGGTGATAGCCTGGTGAATAATACTTTCTTTGGCTGCTTTTCCGTTCATCACCTGCATGATCTCAGAATTATCAGCGGCGTCTTTCAACTCGCCATTTACTCCTTTTAATAACATTTGTATGGTTGCGCCCACAATTTCAAGGTGACTGAATTCTTCTGTAGCGATATCCATAAGCATATCGTATTTGTCCGGATGCGGTACTTTAGCACCAAATGCTTGGGTAAAATATTGCATGGCTGCTGCCAATTCTCCATTTTCTCCTCCAAATTGCTCTAATAATAAATTAGCAAAAAAAGGGTCAGGGCGGGATACCCGTGCATTAAACTGTAAGTCTTTAACGTGATGGAACATGTGTTTTTGATTTAATAGAAGTTAATATTTATGCAACAGCTTTTTACCTTTAATTGTTCTGTCAACAGGTTTAGATAATATGAAGTTATTAAAGAATAAGGCGACATAATTGAGTTAACAAAGGAAATTGTTAAGACCCTGTTTTGGGCACAGAAGGACACAAATTGGCGATCAGCACTTCAAAATCAACTTTAAACAGGATCATTTCTATATTGTAGCAGCTAACCGGTTTAGCTTCCGTTAAACTGAAGGATTATGATCTGGCGATCAGCGATATTTTTGGTGGGAACGTTTTTTTACCGGTCCTTTTCCTGATTGCTACTTTATCATCAGGGAAAGCCGTATTGCCCATGGCGCAAAAATCAGATATTTATTTGACCGGGCTTGCTATGCTCCTAACCACGATCTATATATACGGACTCATCTTTCGTCCACAAAAGCAGGTTTTGCGTATGGGAATAGATTCCATGCTGGTATTGATTACATATATTATAGGGATTGCAGGATTGTTTTTTATCAGTTAAAGGAATCAAGTTGAAGCAGCAAATATATTAAGCCCATAGGTTAGGCAACAGGTACCATAACAGCAACAAACTAATTAAAATGATGGCAATAGTGAGTAATAAAGAAAGCAGTGAGGACGGGTAATATGCTTTGTTTAGCAACTGTTTTTCTGTGTACCGGTAACGCAGATAACTCAATAATGCGAGTAATGCTCCTATAGCAACTAAAGCAATGCCAATTGATGCTGAAAAGCCTTTTCCCGGAAGGATCACTCTGCCTGATAGAACAACCGACAACTGTTTGATGAAAAGGGAAAACTTAACTACTACAAAACCAAAACCCATCAAAGCAATACTGGTACGGATCCAGGCTAAAAAAGTACGTTCATTTGCTAAATGATCGCTTGGGTTGATGGCAGGTTTATTAGCGTCAGGATTTGAATTGAGCTTTGTCATAGGTATAGTTAGAATTGAGTATCATCTTATTTGTTCACCCTACCTGTCAACATAAGAAACATTTCTGTATATACCAGTAATCAAAAACACGACGACTGTTTTTTTTAGTGAATTTTCATACTGATATTAAGAGCCTGTTTAAATTAATACAAGATCCTTCGGTATGCTCAGAATTGACAATCATGCTTCTTTTACCCTATAAAATTTGGTGTTTGCATCAATTTAAATAAACCAAAAACTAAATACTTGCCAGTTTTTTAGGTGATAAAAGAAGCATAGGAATCTTATCAAACAAATTTTAAACAGTCCTTAAAGTTACTTCTTTTAAATTTTAAGCTTACTTTCATTAGATAAAATTACTGTTGTAACCAAATGGTTTGTGTGAAAGCACCATTGGTGGCCATGTCCCAAACTTCCAGCCGCACCCATGTGCGCCCTTTCAAATTAATATTAGAGGTTACGTTTTTATTGCCAAATGCGTAAGTGTCATTTAAATTGATTCTGTCACGGTATACCTTTTTTCCGTCTCCCGATACAACCTCGGCAAAATTTAACGGGAATGTCCAGTTGATCTGAAATTGTACTTTAGCATTACCATCTGCCCCTAATTGGGAAGTTTCGCCGGAGCTTTTGCTGTTTACTGTAAATTCAGGGATCAAGACTTCACCTGTAGTGGAGAAAAACTTACCCTGCCCCATTACATCTAAAACCGGTTGCCAGCCATTTTTAAATTCGGGCAGTTTATCCATTTTCAAATAATTCACATTCAAATGGGCATACATTTCATTTTCGGGTTCGATAGAAAATATATCGCATTCCGAAATTACATGTTTTTTCAGTCCCCAATTGTTCATATCGTCCATCAGGTTTAAAACCCGCTTGCTTAAAGTTGGTAACGACAAATCCGCAGGGATGGCTTTCCATGCGGCACCCATAAATGTGTTTGAAGTATAGAACTTTTCATTTTTATACGCATCCGGAAAACCAGTCGAGGCTTTGGTGCGTGCGTGGGCTGTCCAGGCCAGGCCGTGCTCTGTTTCCAGCAATTTCAGCATATCATCTTTATCGCCCACATGGTAAACTTTGCCATAGGTTGAACTTTCGCTTTCAAAAGGCACACCATTCTTTCTTGACATTACCCAATAAACTGGTTTTGGAAATAAGGCAAGCCAGTGGCCTCCGTAAAAATTATTAGCTTCTTCGCCAGGCAGCAACAGGAAATCAGCGTCTGATAACCGGTTGCACTGTTTAAATAACGCATGAAGTTCATTTAACCGGGCATCATCCGGGCCTGTGGTATGGCCCATGCCATGAAACTCGGCCAGATGTACGATATTAACGCCGGTAGTTTTAAAAACCTTTACAAAGCTCGGAACATCGGGTATGGGCTTGCCTGCCAGCACAACCCTTGAAATAAATTCGTTATGAAAATGGCTTTCCATGGTTTTGTAACCAGGCAATGGCTTATACACGTCGCCGTGGGTAAATTTCTTTACTTCCTCAAGGGCCAGGGCCGGCTTCCCGGTAGTCAGCAGGCAAAAAAAGTTGAGGCGCTGCTGTGTTTTTGGGGGCGCGTTGAACCATGGAACAAAGCGTTTATCGCCTTCCAATTCCTGCCTGATGCCCATACCAAAACCAGGTATCATGTTTCGGTAATTACTGCCACACCAGGTAAACTTGAGGTTAAAGGCTTCATCCAACGGATAAAAATATTGGTGCGGTGCCGGAAAAAGTGCCAGGCTTCCGCCTTTACCTTCGCCGATGACTGTACGATATTTCACTTCCAGGTTTTTGCTGGCGTCGGTTTGATTGGCAGTAACCAATTGGAGCTGGTTTTGCACATCAGACCAGGCTATATGGCTGAAGGGTTGATTTTTACTAACCAGGCCACCATCATACAAAATGGCAGTAGAATCTACTTCGGTTGACATTACAGAAGCTACATTGAAAAGCGGGCTGCCATTGTATACAATAATTTCTAACGCGCCTTTAAAAGTGGAAGACTGCATTTCGCCTATCCTGATGGTAGTATGGGCGCCTGTTGTGGTTACGCTTGCCTTGCGTTTATCAAAACTTACCGTGTAGGAATGGTACGGCTTTGTGGGCACTTTATCAAAGAAAATATCCCAGCCGCCGCTGCTCGGGCTTAAAGTACGTTTACCAATGGTTAAGATAAAAGCCGGGTCAAGGTTAGCGGCAATCTCGCTAACAGCAGATCCGTTGATGAGCCTGATACTTTTAAACAGCGGATTCTTACTATTTAAGTCCAACAGCAACTGCCCTTCCCCAGCTTTGCCGGCAGGCCAGCTTACATTCATTAGTTGTCCGTTTACCTTTACTTTCGCAGGGCCGCTTTTATCTAAGCCTGAAAGATCAACCGGCGTTTGCGCTTTTGATATGGATACTGAAAAGAAAACCAGGGCAAATAGATACTTTTTCATGGCTTAAGGTTTGTGTTTTGACAATAATTGATAACGTTGCATAGCTTCAATAAAATAATAGTCGGCATAGGTTAGCGGTACGTCTATTTCGGTGCCAGCAGGCTTGTGGCCTACACTATATTTTAAAAGGAACCCGCCGTTAGTTCCAATTGCTGCTTTATACTGCGGGCCCGACAGGTTCTTGATAATAGTTGCAGCAGTTGAATAATATTGTTGTTTAAGCCGGCCATTTATATAAGTACCCAGTTCCAATAAACCTGATGCCATTACGGCTGCCGCAGATGCATCGCGCGGTGCGTTTGGTATGCCGGGTGCGTTAAAATCCCAGTAAGGAATCTTGTCAGCAGGCATATCGGGATTTGTCAGAATAAAATGAGCGATGTGTTTGGCTTGTTCCAGGTATTTAACGTCCCGGGTTTCACGATACATTAGCGTATAACCATACAAGCCCCATGCTTGTCCGCGTGCCCAGGCTGATTCTTCAGCAGCGCCCTGAGCTGTTTTGCGTTCTTTTACAGCACCAGTTTGCGCGTTGTAATTAACCACGTGATAAGAACTATAGTCGGCCCTGAAATGGTTCTTCATGGTCGTGTTGGCATGTGTAACGGCTATTTTGTAGTAGGTAGAATCGCCTGTAGCTTTCGTGGCAAAAAAAAGTAGTTCGAGGTTCATCATGTTATCAATAATAACAATATAATCTGATGAATCTTTAGAATCCCAAGATTTGATACATCCTACTTTGGGATCAAAACGGGTGATTAAAGATTTAGCGCTATTGATTAATATATTTTTGTACTCATTGCTATGATCTATCTGGTAAGCATTGCCAAAACTGCAATACATCATAAAACCAAGGTCATGGGTTGTTTTATTATGTTGCTCTTTAGATAAAGACCCTAACTTTTTTAAAGCTTCATCATATAGTTCTTTATCGTTGGCCTCCTTATAAATATTGATTAAGGTACCCGGATAAAACCCGCTACACCACCAGGCTGAACCACTGGTAACCAACGTCTTTTTATCGGCATTATATGACCTCGGAAACTGATCAGCAGGCAAGCCCTTCATCATCACATGGTATTGCGCATTGGCATCCTTAAAATTTTGATCAATTGTTTTTTTCAGACTTTGATCAGGTTGTTTAGGGATTTGCGCCTGTAAGTCCGTCACTATTGTTAAAGTGATAAATGATAATATAAACAGAGGTTTGTATAGGAAAATAAACATTTTAGTGAATTCTAAGAACCTGTTTAAATTTGTATGGAATAATTTATATGCTTCTTTTATCAATATAAATTTTGTGTTCAATCTCTATACATCGATACAAAAAGCACTGAAAGTTTTATGTTTTTTAGGTGATAAAAGAAGCATATTAAAATATATTGAACAAAATTTAAACTGGCCGGTCCATGTAATTGATGGTGGTTGCAAAAAGAAGCAGCGCAACGATTACCCATCTGTATTTACCCACCTTTATGTCTTTTTTATGTTGGTTTACAAGGTTTTACTAATTCATATGCTTCTTTTACGGTGGTAAAAAGACCGTCATACAGCTTACCTTCCAGCACTTTTTGCTGATGGGTTTGCTGCCTGAACCAACCGCACCCACGCCAGTTTTAAACCAGCCGCTGATATTTTACAGGGTGGGCCCTATCTTTGTTTTAGGAATAACAGTATTATCTTAAATCACCAATGGCAACCGGATCCATATCGCTGTAAACTAAATTCTCACCGGCCATTCCCCAGATAAAACCATAACTGGCCGTGCCGCAACCGGAATGGATTGACCAGGGCGGAGAAATAACAGCTTCGTGATTGGCAACCAGTAAATGGCGGGTTTCCTGCGGTTCCCCCATTAAATGAACTATACGTTGTTCTTCGGGCACGTCAAAATAAAAGTAAGCTTCCATGCGGCGTGTATGTGTATGTGCAGGCATCGTGTTCCAAACGCTTCCGGTGCTTAAAATGGTCAATCCCATTACCAGTTGGCAACTTTTTAGGCCATCTAAATGAATGTAACGGTAAATCGTGCGTTCGTTTGCTGTTTCTACCGCTCCCATCGTTCCTGGCGAAGCTTCATCCTTGGTCATTTTTACGGAAGGATAAGTTTGATGCGCCGGTGCAGAAAGCAGGTAAAAAACAGATGGCCCTGCTAAGCTATTGCTTTTAAAAACAACATTTTTGGTGCCTTTTCCAAGGTAAACACAAGATAGTTTTTCCAGGTCGAAAGTTACACCATCTGCTTCTACCTGTCCGGCACCGCCAACATTGATGATACCAATTTCGCGCCTTTCCAGAAAATATCCTGCCAGAAGTTCCGGGTGGTTTTCCAGTTTAAGCGGTTTCGTTACCGGTTTTGCCCCGCCTATAACCATGCGGTCGTAATGCGAGTAAACTAATTTTACTTCATCATCAACCATTAGGTTTTGTGCCAGAAAATTTGTGCGCAATTCCTGGGTATTCATTTCGCTGGTCTCTTTCGGACTATTTTGAAATCTTATTTCCATTTTGATACTTTTTTTATCGGTAAAAAATCAGCGGCCCATCCAGCCGCCGTCAACAGTTAAAATTGTTCCGTGTACATAATCCGCAGCAGCAGAAGCAAGGAATACTGCCGGCCCTTTAAAATCATCCGATTCCCCCCAACGTGCCGCAGGAATACGAGATAAGATCGACGCGCTTCGTTCCGGGTCATTTCGTAATGCTTCGGTATTATCGGTAGCGATATAACCAGGCGCAATGCCGTTTACATTGACACCTTTTGATGCCCATTCGTTGGACAATGCTTTGATTAAACTGCCTAAAGCCGCTTTGCTTGCTGCATATCCCGGAACGGTAATGCCACCTTGAAATGTAAGCAAAGAACAGGTGAAAATGATTTTTCCTGAACCCTGTTCCAACATTCTTTTGCCAACTTCCCTCGCTAAAATAAAAGGCGCGTCCAGGTTTACGGCCATTACTTTGTCCCACATTTCATCAGGATGCTCGGCAGCGGGCCTGCGCAAAATCATTCCGGCGTTGTTGATCAGAATGTCGATTTTAGGATTTTCGCTAAATAGTTTTTCCAAAAATCCATAAAGTTTTTCCCGGTCAGAAAAATCAGTCTGATAAGCTTTAAACTTCCGGCCTAATGCTGTAATTTCTTTTTCTACTTCACTGCCTTCCAATTCCAGCGAAGCAGAAACGCCGATCACATCTGCACCGGCTTCTGCCATGGCAACGGCCATTGCTTTACCAATACCGCGGTTGCAGCCCGTTGCCAGAACAACTTTTCCGGTCAGATCAAATAAATAATTGTCCATTTTCAGGTTGATTGGCTTTTCAAATTTTATAATGAATTAGTTAAACGGGTTGAAACCTATTTTTACAAGATGTGCCGAGCCTATGGCCCTTCAAAAAACTGTTCACCCAAAAAAATCTGCCTACCGGTTTAACCCTGCCCAACATAAGTTTAAACAATTTCAATTCCTAAATAAATATCACAAGTTCTGTTAGTAGTTGTTTTTTACCTATACCTATCGATAAAAGCATTATTGGTTTCACAAAAATGTTTTAATGCCCAGGACCTGTTTAAATTTTATTTCAAATATTTTCAATGCTTCTTTTACCATATAAAAACCATTAAACCCTTGTGTTTTTTGTACCGGATTTATAGGCATAAAAGAAGCGCTATAATTTTTTATGATAGAAATTTAAACAGGGCCCCAGTTTATCCACAAATTAAGCACTTCTTAAACCTGATTATTTTCTACTTAAGCAACCATTAGCTTACCAGTGGTTTTACAGCCTGCCGGGCTACAAGTTGCCAGCCTTTTACATCAAATTTTATCCAAACCAGCAAAATGTCAAGTTTTACATTGCCCGCTTTACCGTTGTCATTAGTTGTTGCTGTAAGTACATGGCGTACAATAGCAGTATTACCAATTATTTGCACTGTTTGATCAGCAAGGTTAATTGTTACAAAATCAGAGGAGCCATTGGTTAGCGCATGGATAAACTCCTGCTTATTTTGTACCATACCGCCAGAATGGCCATAACTGAGCTGGGCAGAAGTTAAAGAAGATAGTTTAGCGCTGTCGGCATCAACCATAGCTTTACGCAATGTTTCAACTGCCGCTTCTATTGACAGCATACTACTTTTCCCTCTTCCCTGGGCATCAACCTTTTGGGTTTGTAACCCGGTCAGGAACATTAATACAATTATGATTTTATCTAATATTTTACTTTTCATGTTATTTAATGGTCAATGATTGTGTGATACTTCATAAAGCATTCGGCCGGTATTGGTATTTACCGCTTTACTTCCCTTTCAATTTATTAGGCTTACTTCAGAAGGTAATATTCAGATCCTCAGCAAGAAGGCATTTTACAATGCTTCTTTTATCAGCCATTTTACCAGGTCATTTGCTGCCTTGTCGTTTTCAAACCCTGCCGGTAAACGTCCGTTCATGTATTCATTGTATAGCCAGGGGTCGCCTACTGCAACAACAACGCCTTTACCATATTTTGCTTTCGCAATAATCACGGCATCACCGGAACGCAGAAGTGCCGTTGCCGGTTTTTTAATGCTGATCGAGCAGGCGTCTTTCATGAAAACTTTGGTGGAAGTTTTAAAAACAGGATTGTTTTTGATCAGAACGGCGCCATCCTCAAAATGCTGGTCGTTGGTTACATGGTTGATCATTTCACCATTAAAATGAATACCAAACCTGCCGGCCAATTCATTAAAATGCGGCAATTCTACATTTGCACTGTCGTTGGCAAAAAGCAAAAGCACACCGCCGGCCTTAACCCATTTTGCAATCACAACAACATCAGCAGGACTGATATATTCAGGTTCCGGGCTTTCCTTTTTGGTATCAGGATCAACGATAATGTATATAGCCGTTTTGTTGAGGTTTGCCGAAGTTGGTTTTTCGTAAAGCGTTTGAAGCCATGCACCTTCACGTTTAAAAATATCCCCCAGTATTGAAAACCCGTTATTGTCCGTTTCTTCCCATTTATAGTGAAACGATCCGGGCTGTCCGGCCGGATTTTTCTGATGTTCGTTGTTAAAATATGAATCCAACACAACCAATTTTGATTGTGCGGAAACACAAACAGCAGAAACAGAAAGCGTTAAACCAATCAATAACCTTTTCATTTTTTATAATTTATTTTACTCTTGATTTGAGTTCGGTCAAGGGCTTGTTTGAATTTATATCGAAAAGAATACTTGCTTCTTTTATCACTAAAAAACTATCGTAAGGATGATGATTTTTACCTGGTAAAAGAAGCATATAAAATGTTTGAATAAAACTTAAACAGAGCATGAGAGTAAGAAAATAAATTTTGTCAGAACCTGTTTAAATTTAGATCAGAAAACTTATAATGCTTCTTTTATGCCTGTAAATTTTGTGACTATAATTTATAATGATAGAAAAAGCATGGAAATTTGAAGATTTTTAGGTGCTAAAAGAAGCATTGAAAATAAATTAAACAGGCTCTTAATGTTTTTACATGGTAAAAGAAGCATTGAAAATAAGGGCCTAACATTTTTAAACTATTTATCCATTCGTGCTAATGTCATTTTCATTTGCGTAATTTCTTTTTCCTGGGCATCAATGATACTTTGTGCAAGCTTTTTCACTTCCGGGTCTTTTAAGTGGGCATTTTTGCTGACCATTATAGCAATGGAATGATGGGGGACCATGCCTTTCATATAGTGTACATCCCCAATAGCGGTTTGTGTCCTTACGCCTATTAGGGCGAGGATAAACACGGCAACAGCAGCGATCGCAATTATCGAATTAAGCTTTCTATCCTGGTACATCGTCCGCATCATGCCAAACATCAGCAGGGCCATTGCCGAGACCATTAACAGTGTCATATAAAACCTGGTCATATTAATATAGAAGTGGTCAAACCGGTCCACGTTCAGGTACATAATCGCGTACATGACGAAGAATGAAATAACGAGCATTGATACAAACTTCTTATAACTGCCTTTTTCCATTTTTTTATTTAAATTATTAGTATTTCATTTACCCTGTTGTAAAAGCTGTTTGTTTTGCTACCGAACCAAAGCAAGTAGATCTGCTATAGAAGTTCCCCGCAGGCCTCAGCGGGAAGAACCTGTAAATTTATTTCATGCTCTTTTTTCCGGAAAAGAAATAAACGACCGATAGGGGAATAAAAAACAGGTTTAACCAGGTGGCATAATTCCACTCAAATTTCCAGTGCTGCATCTGCATATCCTTGTGAGGAGACTTGGGGATCCAATGCAGGGCTTCAAAGGAATAGTCAAGCAACAAGGAGGTCATAAAAATACTCAAAACTAATATCCCTAATAAAAATACGGGCTGTCATCCGCCACGATTAAAATTTTGTCGTATTGCATAACTCAAAGTTTAAGAGCCGGTTTAAATTTTATCCATTATGTTTTTTATGCTTCTTTTATCCTGCAAAAATCCTTAAGCTTCTGATATGCTGATAGTGATGGTCAATAGTTCATTGCCCATACCTGACAGCTTACACCTACTTAAAATACAAACACTGATTTTTCTATGCTAAAAGAAGCATGATCAAATTTTTCTAAAATAAATTTAAAGAGGGTTTAAGATTTTCGGAAATGCCAGGAACAACATAGTGCTTTAAATCAATTATAGTTAGTTTAATTAATCCCCGCTGTCAATCGGAACAATAAACACGGGTACTTTAGAATCCCTCAAAACACCTTCTGCCATACTGCCCATCAGCAACCGGTTCAGGCCTTTCCGGTCATGAGTTCCTGCAACAATCAATTTGGCGTCCCACTCCCTGGCCATTTTCAAAACCAGATCTTTTACCTCACCTTCCGGAGCAAATATTTCCGTGTCCACTCCGTTGGAGTAATCCTGTTCCATCTTATGTAAAAACCCTTCTATGGTTTTTTTTAAATGATGTGCCGCCTGTTCGGGAAATATACCGGCATCCACATTGCCTTCGGCCAGGGCATTCTCTACTACGCCGATCAAAGCTACTTTTGCATTTAGTTGGGCAGCCAGATCATAGCCATAACGTACAGCTTTTAAAGAAGACGGGCTGTCATCCGCCACAATTAAAATTTTGTCGTATTTCATAAATCAAGTTTTAAGAGCCTGTTTAAATTTTATCCATTATATTTTTTATGCTTCTTTTATCCTACAAAAAACCATTAAGTTTCTGAAATGCTAATGATTAATAGTTCATTGCCCATACTTGACAGCTCATACCTACCAAAATACAAACGCTGATTTTTTAGGGCTAAAAGAAGTATTGTCATTTTTTTTAATATAAATTTGAACAAGCACTAAATATTACGTGCCAATAAAATCCCTATATAAGTAGCAAACAAACCCAGGGCAATACTGCCTGCACTGTAAATTAACATAATGAATAGTTGATGGGCGCTTATCAACTGGACGTTTTCAAAGGAAAAGGAAGAAAACGTGGTGAAACCACCGCAAAACCCGGTAACCAGGAACAACCTCCAGTTTAGAGCGTTCGCCCCAAGCCGTTCGGTAAAAAAAACCAGAAACCCGATCAGAAAGCAACCGATCATGTTCACCAAAAAAGTCCCGTAAGGAAAGGCTGAAGTAATCAGCCCAGTTGCCCAGCGGTTGACCAGATACCGGGACATGCTGCCTATGCCACCTCCAAAAAATATGATCAGTACGATGCGCATGGCTACTTATTTAATTTCCCAAAATTCGACCGCTTTAAAAACGATCATTTTACCTTTCAGCAGTGCTGCGTGTTTACGACAGAACTCTTCCAGCTTATGCTTCTCGTCAATCAGTTCTACACAAAGCGCCAGGTCGGCATTGTCCAGTTCCACATGGGCTGTACTGATTTTACCATGCATGGAATATCCGCTGTGGGTTTGATGTACCGAGGCATTGAGCAGTTTATCATCTTTAGCAAATTGGATAAGCTCGCGGTACAGTTGCTTTGCGGTAAAGCGGCTGATAAAGCCGGTACTTTTAACCTTGTCTTTAGGCTTTAGGTAGATCTCCACTTTTCCTAAAGCTTTTTCAATAATTGCGGGTTCCGTCATTATTTCTTTTTTTAAACAGCAATGTGTATTTTCTTAGTTTTTGGTGCATGTATCCTCTTCGCTTCATCGATTCGGACAGGGAAGCTTCATCGGCAAAGTATTCATCAAATATTTTAGGAACGGCAATCCGCTGAGCGCTATAAATACCAGAATGACCGCTAAAAAAATAAGCGGTAAAACAGGCCACAGCAAACAGCAGTACATGTTCGCCGCCGAATAGTTCCACGCCCATGAAGGTACAGGCAAGCGGTGTATTGGTGGCTCCGGCGAAAACACCAATAAAGCCTAATGCCGCAAAAAGGCTTACCGGTGCATTTAACAAACCGGACAAGGTATTGCCTAAAGTAGCTCCGATATAAAACAATGGTGTTACCTCGCCGCCTTTAAAGCCTGTGCCTAAAGTAAGGGTGGTATAGATGGTTTTCCATAACCAGCTCCAGGTATCTGAACCGGCCAAATGAAAGGCTGAAGGAATGGTCACTGCACCCGGATATTCGGCTTCTACCCCAAGGCCCAGGTAGTCCGGCTTACCAAGGAGAAAAGTAAGGCCGATGATGGCCAGCCCGCCAAAAACCGGTATCATCCATTTGTGTTTAAATACTTTCAGGCAAATGGTTTTGATCTCATGCACCATTCCTGCAAAAAGAAAACTGGCAAGGCCAAATACCGCAGAAGAAATAATGACTTTCCCTATCAGCAGAATATCGAAATGAAGAAAATCAGACAAAAAATAGGGCGTTTGCGGTAGTAGGGCAATGTGATAATGCACGTGCGATACATGCCAGGCGGCAACTGTCATATCACCAACCACGGCCGCAATCAATGCAGGCAACAAGGCATCGTATTGAATCCGGCCGATGGTCAAGACTTCCATAGCAAAAATGGCCCCGGTAACAGGCGTACCGAATACCGCACCAAAACCTGCGGCCACTCCGGTGGTTAGGATCATGCGCATATCTATACCTTTCAGCTTAAACCATCCGGCAAACATGGCTGCAATACTGCCGCCGATTTGTACCGCCGTTCCTTCTCGGCCAGCCGAACCACCGAACAAATGGGTAATCACGGTTGTAACCAAGATAATCGGTGCCATTCTTTTAGGCACCCCGCCGCCTTCTACGTGGATCTGTTCCATAATCAGGTTATTGCCTTTTTCGGATGATTTGCCTACAGACTGATAGATCAGGTGGATAAGTAAGCCTGCTAAAGGGAGCAGGAACAATAACCATGGATGGTTGAAATTAAAATGAATGGCGACGCCCAGCAGCCAAAGAAAAAAGGCGACCATGCTGCCGATAACGAGGGCAATGGGAACCACTAAAAACGTCCAGCGCACCAAATGTTTGATGATGGCAAAGTGTTCTTTTAAAGAGATTGAATTGTTGTCGGTCATGATAGGTTTACGGCCTGTTTGAATTTTGTCCGGCCTGTTTTTCATGCTTCTTTTATGCCATAAAAAACTTTAAACTTCCTGTGCTTTTTTGTACCTGCAAGCTCCCTCTCCTATGGAGAGGGTTGGGCTGAGGTTACACTGATTTTTATAGGCTAAAAGAAGCATTGTCATTTTTTCGGGCATAAATTAAACAGGCTCTTATTGTTTTGTTTTTATTTCCTGCTGATAGCGCTGCATACTTTCAAGGATGCATTGCATGGCTGCTTTTTTATCTTTAAAACCTAAAACTTTAACTGTTTTATTTTCCAACTTTTTGTAATCTTCAAAAAAGTTCCTGAACTCATTAAGGGTATGCGGCGGTAGCTGGCCTATATCCTTAATATGTTCCAGGGAAACATCTTTCTCGGCCACGGCTATAATTTTATCGTCCGGGTCGCCGTTGTCTTCCATCTGCATGACACCAATAACCCTGGCATCCAGGACAGACATCGGGATAAGCTCTTCTGAACAGAGAACAAGGATGTCCAGCGGGTCATGGTCCAGGTAATACGTTTGCGGGATCAAGCCGTAATTTGCCGGGTAATGAACAGCTGAAAACAATACTCTGTCCAGCATCAGCAAGCCACTGGGTTTATCAAGCTCATATTTACACTTGCTTCCTTTAGAAATTTCAATAACGGCCCTGACAATTTCAGGTGCTTTCGAACCTGGTTCGATTTCATGCCATGGATGTGAGGTGCTCATCTTTTAAATGTTTTTATTCCGGCAAACGTTGCCGCAGACCCTAACTCTTCCTCGATACGCAGCATCTGGTTAAATTTAGCAATACGTTCTGAACGGCATCCGCTTCCTGTTTTGATATGGCCGGCATTGGTAGCTACTACAAGGTCGGCAATGGTCGTGTCTTCTGTTTCCCCGCTTCTGTGTGAAATAAAACAGTGATAATTGTTCTTTTGCGCCAGTTCTACGGCCTGAAGCGTTTCCCAAACTGTACCGATCTGGTTTAGTTTGATCAGCACACTGTTGGCGATACCGGCATCAATACCTCTTTGTATAATTTCAGGGTTCGTACAAAAAATATCATCACCTACCAGTTCCACCTTGCTACCTAATAAATCCGTGAGCTTTTTCCATCCTTCCCAGTCATTTTCACCCAGTCCGTCTTCGAGTAAAACAATGGGATATTTGTTGATCCAGGATTCCCACAAGCTGATCAGTTCTTCGGAAGTAAAAACCTGTTTTGTGCTTTTAAACAAGCTGTACTTGCCATTTTGCCACATTTCGCTGGTGGCGGGGTCCAAACAAATGGATATATCTTCACCGGGCTTATACCCAGCTTTGCCAATTGCTTCCAAGATAACTTCAACCGCTTCTTCGTTCGATTTTAAATTAGGTGCAAAACCACCTTCATCTCCAACCCCTGTATAATAACCCTTACTTTTAAGCAGGCTTTTTAGCGTATGAAAAACCTCTTCGCCCATACGGATGCTTTCCTTAAAAGAAGGTGCATTATGCGGTGCGATCATAAATTCTTGAAAATCAATGTTATTATCGGCATGACGGCCGCCGTTGATCACGTTTATGCAGGGAACAGGCATGATGTAATTTTCCCGGTCAACCAATTGCCGGTATAAGGGGATTCCTTTGGAAACTGCCATAGCCCTTGCAAAAGCAATGGACACCGCCAGCAAAGCATTGGCACCTAAGCGTGATTTGTTTGGTGTGCCATCAAGCTCTATCAAACGTTTGTCAAATGCTTCCTGGCCATCAAAGTCTTTTCCTGTAATCGCAGTACTGACTTCTGTATTGATCCCGGCAACTGCTTTTTCCACACCTTTTCCGTCATAACGGCTTTTATTCCCGTCGCGTAGCTCAACGGCTTCTTTTTCACCGGTACTGGCCCCGGACGGCGATATGCCCCTTGCTATGGAACCATCTCCTAATTGGATTTCTGCTTCCACGGTAGGGTTTCCACGGGAATCAAGGACTTCTCTTGCCTTTAATTGTTTAATTTTCATTTTTTATCGTTTTTAGGTATCAACATTAATTGTTCTGCTAAATGTGTCATTGCAAGAGTATGGTGTTCGTAGGGTTCTTTTTTTGCTTCATCGACCTTCCCGTAACCCTGAAGCTGGCTAAATGTAGCGCCGGAAAGTTCTTCCCATAGAAATACCGCCTTGGTGGTCAGCATTTTTTTGAGTGACCGTTGCTGTTTTTTTATTCCATAAGCATTTGCAAACCCTTCCAGGCAATGGCGCATCTCCACTATTTTATCCTCTATGAAGTTTCTTTCTTCAGCAGTCAGGTCTTCTGTAGTTTGCAACTGCAAGTCAGTGTCCGACAATTTCGAACTTGCGCAAAGCAAAGCCTCCATTTCCTGCAATTTTTCTTCCACAACCATCGTAAGGGAAAGAAATGAACGCTGATGTGATTCTTTAAAGCCTTGTTCCATTTGATTGATTGATTTTAAATTATGCTTTTAACAACAGGTCTGCGTAGGAGTTAGGGATATCGCTTTTTCTAATAGCCGCAACGGTCTGCTCCAGGTTATAGGCTACCCTGTGGATTTGAACTTGTATAGATTCCGGATTATAAATCGAGCTGTCTTCTGTTAATTCAAGCATGCACCAGGCCGCCCTTACATCGCCATCCTTAGGTTTTCCTACCGATCCAACGTTAATTGCATGTTTATAAATATTTTGATTGTTTTGATTGGTAAGCAGTAAGCGATGATAAGGTTTATGCGTGTGCCCCATACATAAAATGTCTGCTGAATAATTGTCCATTAGCCGTAACAGTTCCTGTTTGTCATGGTCATACTGGATATACTGGTCAACGTTTTCAGGGCTTCCGTGTGTCAGCAATATATGCAGGCAAGGTGTAAATTTCCCTGAATCTATTCGGATATTATGAGGCAAGGTTTTCAGGTATTCCCTGTTTTGATCAGTAATGACCGCATTAGTGTAAGCTATCGCTCTTAAACCGGCTTCCCTTTCGGGTTCTGACCGGAAAGAAAAAGAAAAGGAATCCTGGTGATAACCAATTCCCTCATCATGATTTCCTTGTAAAACCGGGATCTGCAGGGAACGCAAGAGGTTGATGACCTCATTGGTCCAGGGTGCAAAGTTGACCAGGCCGCCTATGCAATACAGCTCGTCCGGCTGCTGCTTTTTTATGTCTGCAAGTACCGCTTCCAAGGCTGGCAGGTTTCCGTGTATGTCGTCACTGGACAGGGCGATCTTCATAGGGTTGTAAGGCCTTTGTGCCGAGTAACCTGATTAGACAAGCGTACAGTACTACAAAATAACCTATTTGTATTGATTGCAAAAAGAGGTGATAAGCAACTTGTTATAACAAGCAAGGTATCCCCAAAAAAAGAAAGCCTGAAGTTAAAAGATTTTATTTTCACCTACATATATTTAAAGCATATGGATTAATTTCCATATAGCATGAATATTGTAGGCGCCATCAGCAATTGCGGTTTTTAAAAGGAAGGCACCATTTCCTTTGCTAATATAGAAGTATTAAATCAAACAGACGAGATTTTGTTTTTAAAATTGAATCTTTAAGAAACTGTTTAAATCTATACAAGAAAAAATGCCAATGCTTCTTTTACCGTATAAAAATTAGTGTTTGCATCAATTTAAATAAACCAAATGCCTGCCATTTTTTAGGTGATAAAAGAAGCATAGAAAACATAGTGAACAAATTTTAAACAGGCTCTAAAATGCTTTAAAAGATTAATACCAGCGTTCCACCAATGATCATTACTGCACCAATGGCCACTTTTAATGATAGTGTTTCCTTTAAGATGATGACAGATAAAGCGATAGTTAGGGCAACACTTAGTTTATCAACAGGCGCGACTTGTGAAACTTTGCCTAATTGCAGGGCTTTATAATAAAATATCCAGGAAAGCCCGGTCGCAATACCTGATAACACCAAAAAAAGAAGGGTATGTTTGGAAAGGTCACCGATCCCTTTTAATTCTCCCCTGGCCATGGCAATCCCCCAGGCAACCACCAAAATAACTACCGTCCTAATCGCCGTGGCCAAATCAGAATTAACATTGGTAACCCCAATTTTTGCAAAAATAGCTGTAAGGGAAGCAAAGAAAGCTGATAACAGCGCGTAAATCCACCACATAAGTTTAAGTTTTAGGTATGATTTTAAAATGTATAAATAGTAATACTAACGTGTTTAGCGATTGAAATTAAGCGGCAAGCGCATGTTTAATATGATTAAGCGGTTTGCCGTTTAAATGATTAATGTATTGCAGAACGGTAACGGCAGCTACTTTAGCCATAACCCTTGTTTTGAGACCCTCAAAAGTTTTGGCGTAATTCCGTTTGGGCATCATCTGGTCACATAGCTGGGCAAAGACAACCCCAATCCTCCTGCGGGTTGATTTAAAGGCCCAGGGCCAGGGGCTGTAATCTTTTTGATCAGCCCTTTTAGGCGTTTGCAGTTCGATATTTACGCTGGTAAACAGATCAAGCTGCCATTGGGCCGACAAATGTCCTTTATCGCCCAGCAACAGGCAGGAACCCATGCCGCTATGTTTGACTTCATTAAGGCAATGCACATCATGCACACTGGCTTTGGTGGGCCCCATGCCCTGGTAAACCCCGTTCGTCCCAATCGTTAGGTGGGGCTTATGGCCAATATAGTATTGCTCATAAACCGCACTGTGCCCCTTGTCCGGCGCGGTTTCAAAATCGTGCCTGCAAACTTTGAGCTGCTGCCCCCTGGCAAGCTTACACACCGGAACCGGGATGCTGTCCACCATAAATACACCTTCTCCTTCATTAAGCACCTTTGCCAGCCGGCGGTTCACCTGCTGTGTCCATCCGGCCAATCTTTTGCGCCGCTTGTTATAGTTGGCAATATGAATAAGATTAGGGAAATCATCTCTATAGTCGCTTTTTAACTTGGCCAAAAACCAGTTTTCACCATCAATGCCCAGGCATTCCCGGCAAAGGGACAGCGCAATGGTTGCCGTATCGGAAAGCTTGGGCTTACGCGGGTAAAAATGCAGGTTTCCGTCCTCATTTACATCTTGAAGCAGCGCAGTGTTGGCAATGTGAAGCATTTTAAGGAAATTTGCCTTTAGGTCATGCATGTGTTTAATAGCGTTTATGTGAGAATTTACACTATTAAGATACTGATTTTCAGTTATGTGCATGGCCTTTTTCTTCATTCTCTTGCTTTTTCTCTTTTTAATTCTAATCGCTAAACACGTTATTAAATAATAATTATTATGGAAACAGAGATGATGGCCAAAGAAGCTGAAACATTATCAGCCGAATTATTACAAAAAATGAATTCCTATTGGCGTGCTGCCAATTATGTATCAGTCGGACAGATTTATCTCTACGATAACCCATTGCTCAAAGAGCCGCTAAAACTATCCCAAGTGAAGCCATTGGTTGTGGGGCATTGGGGCACTACGCCTGGCCAAAACTTCATATATGTCCATTTGAACAGGGTTATAAAACAGTATGATTTAGACATGTTTTACATTGCTGGCCCTGGCCATGGCGGCCCGGCAATAGTAGGCAATGTTTACCTTGAAGGCACTTGGACCGAAGTTTACCCCAACGTTGCCCAGGATGAAGCAGGGCTGAAAAGCCTTTTCAAACAATTTTCTTTTCCGGGCGGAATTTCCAGCCATGTTGCGCCAACTACGCCCGGTTCTATCCACGAAGGCGGAGAACTGGGCTATTCCCTTAGTCACGCTTTTGGGGCTGTTTTTGATAACCCAAATTTAATAGTGGCTTGTGTGGTGGGCGATGGGGAAGCCGAAACCGGGCCATTGGCTACGGCTTGGCATTCGAATAAATTTCTTAACCCTGTTACAGATGGTGCGTGCTCCCAATCTTACACCTTAATGGCTATAAGATTAGTAACCCAACCTTGCTTGCACGTATTGAACATGAAGAATTAGAGCAGTTTATAAAAGGATGCGGTTGGACCCCCTATTTTGTAGAAGGCGATGAACCGGAAAAGATGCACCAATTAATGGCCGAAACATTAGATAAAGCCATTGAAGATATCCGCAATTATCAAAATGAGGCACGAAGCGGAAATAACACTACCCGTCCAACATGGCCAATGATCGTTTTAAAATCACCAAAGGGATGGACAGGGCCGAAAATGGTAGACGGGTTGCAAATTGAAGGGACTTTCAGATCACATCAGGTTCCACTACTGGTAGACCGCGAGCATCCCGAACATGTGGAGCAACTTGAAAGCTGGATGAAAAGTTATAAAGCCGAAGAGTTGTTTGATGAAAACGGCCGGTTGATACCAGAATTGGCAGACCTGGCACCAAAGGGCAACCGAAGGATGGGCGCAAACCCACATAGCAACGGCGGTGTACTACTGCGTGACCTGCGGATGCCTGATTTCCACCTTCATGCTGTAAATGTACCTTCACCCGGAGCCGTAACTGGTTCAGATACAACCATATTAGGTAACTTTTTGCGGGATGTTGTTAAACTCAACCCGGATAATTTCCGTGTTTTTGGTCCGGATGAAACACTTTCTAATCTTCTGGGTGCCATTTTTCAGGCTACCAATAGGCAGTGGGACGCACAAAAAGCCAAATACGATGAATTCCTTGCCCCCGAAGGGCGCGTACTGGACGCACAACTTAGCGAACACCAGTGTGAGGGCTGGCTGGAGGGATATCTGCTTACCGGAAGGCATGGCCTGTTTAACAGTTATGAAGCATTCATTCGTATTGTAGATTCCATGTTCAGCCAGCACGCCAAGTGGCTGAAGGTGACAAAAGAGCTTCCATGGCGCCGTAGTATCGCTTCACTCAATTATTTATTAGCCTCCCACGTCTGGCAGCAGGACCACAACGGCTTTACTCACCAGGACCCTGGTTTTCTCGATCATGTAATTAACAAAAAAGCCGATATCGTTCGTGTTTATCTGCCACCGGACGCGAATTGCCTGTTGTCGGTTTTTGATCATTGCTTAAGAAGCCGGGATTATGTTAATGTGGTAGTTGCGGGAAAACACGCTTTGCCCCAATGGCTTACTATGGATGCCGCGGTAATACATTGTACCGAAGGAGTTGGGATTTGGCAATGGGCCAGCAACGATCAGGGTTCTGAACCCGATGTTGTAATGGCCTGCTGTGGCGACACACCAACATTGGAAATCCTGGCTGCTGTCTCCATTCTTCGGGAGCACCTGCCTGAGTTGAAAATAAGAGTGGTAAACGTTGTCGATCTGATGAAACTGCAGTCTGCAAGCGAGCATCCGCATGGGCTGAGCGACCTGGATTACGATTCGCTTTTCACAAAAGACAAACACATTGTTTTTGGCTTTCACGGATACCCATGGCTCGTGCACCGTTTGACCTATCGGCGGGCCAACCGTAACCTGCACGTAAGGGGCTACAAGGAAGAAGGTACGATCACTACCGCTTTTGACATGAGGGTTCAAAACGATTTAGACAGGTTTCACTTAGTGCAAGATGTTGTTGACCGGCTAACAGGCCTCGGTTCAAAAGGTGCATATTTAAAACAAATAATGCAGGATAAACTTATTAAACACAAGCAATATATTGACATGAATGGCGAAGATATGCCGGAAATTTTAAACTGGAAATGGAGCGACACAAAATGAATGGACAAGAACTGATAGAAACGGCAAAGGCCATGTTTGCCGATGACAAAGGCCTGCTGGCAATGGACGAAAGTACTTCAACCTGTAACAAACGCTTTGAAGAGCAGGGGATCCCGCAAACAGTGGCAGCCCGGCGTGATTATCGGGAGTTGATCATAACTACCCCCGGCCTTAATAAATATATCAGTGGTTTGATACTCTTTGATGAAACGATCCGCCAGCAAAAAAAAGACGGCACCCCTTTTATCAAAGTGATTACCGATTCGGGAATCATTCCCGGTATTAAAGTAGATATGGGTGCAGAAGACTTAGCAGGACATCCTGGGGAAAAAATTACCGAAGGTTTGGACGGGTTACGTGGCCGGCTTAAGGAATATGCCGGTATGGGCGCCCGTTTTGCCAAGTGGCGGGCAGTAATTGTTATTGGCGATGGCATACCGAGCCGTGGTTGTATCACTGCAAACGCACAAGCTTTGGCACGGTATGCTGCACTGTGCCAGGAAGCGGGGTTAGTCCCTATGGTTGAACCCGAAGTAATTATGGACGGCGACCATTCCATGCGCCAATGTTTTGAGACAACGGAGGAAACCCTGAGAACGGTTTTCGAAGCGCTTTATTTACAAAATGTGATGCTGGAGGGAATGATACTTAAGCCAAACATGGTGTTCCCGGGTTTGGCCAGCCCGGTACAGGAACCGGTGGCCGAAGTAGCCGATGCTACCGTAAAATGCCTGCTGGAATGTGTCCCTGCTGCGGTTCCAGGAATTGGGTTTTTATCCGGCGGCCAATCAGCAGAATTGGCTTCGGCCCGTTTAAATGCAATGAATGTCAGGTTCAAAACGAAAATGCCCTGGGGACTGACGTTTTCGTTTTCGAGGGCTATCCAGCAGCCCGCGCTGGAAATTTGGAAAGGTGAGGATACAAATATATTGGCAGCACAAAAGGCACTTTTGCACCGCGCCCACTGCAACTGGGCCGCCCGGCGGGGGGAATATAATTTAGCAATGGAAAATCCTGGCCAAGAATAAATATAATTATCAAGGGCCTGTTTAAATTTATACCAGATCTTTCGATATTCTCAGGTATTAATCGTCATGCTTCTTTTATGCCCCTAAATATTTAATTTGGTTTTTATACCGGTAAAAGAAGCATGACTGATTTCACTGTTTTTTAGGTGATAAAAGAAGTATATAAAACACAAGGGATGAAATTTAAGCAGGCCCTGAATTTTTAAGGATATTTATATGAGAAAAAAAACGGTAGCTGCAAATTGGAAAATGAACGAAGATTACCAGCAAGGGATCGTTTTGTTTTCTGAAGTGGTTGCTATGGTCAAAGAAGAAGTAACCGGTGATCAGCAAATTATTATTTGCCCTCCGTTTATAAACCTGCATATCCTGGCAGAATTATCAAAGCAATGTTCCGCAATAGCTATTGGCGGACAAAATGCACATCAGGCAGAATCAGGTGCTTTCACTGGTGAAATATCTGCTAAAATGATTAAGTCCACAGGTGCTGAACATGTAATATTAGGCCATTCGGAGCGCAGGCTTTATTTCAATGAAACCAATGAACTCATCTCAAAAAAGATCGATGTTGCGCTTAAACATCAGCTTAAACCAATTTATTGTGTAGGGGAAACCAAGAAGGAACGAGAAGCAAACCAGCAATTTGACGTTTTGAAAAAGCAGCTGGATGAAGGGATCTTTCATTTGGGCCAGGAACAGTTTCTGTTATCAATAATAGCTTATGAGCCTGTTTGGGCAATTGGCACAGGTGTTACCGCTACGGCAGCTCAGGCACAAGAAATACATCATTTTATCCGAAACCAGATAACCGACAGATATAATCAGGAAACCTCGGACAATACAACGATTTTATATGGCGGAAGCTGTAATACCAAAAATGCCGGAGAACTGTTTTCGCAAGTTGATATCGATGGCGGCTTAATTGGCGGGGAATCATTAAAACCACGCGACTTTGTGGATATTGTTAAAACGTTTAATTTATAGTTGCTGCTATTCAATCTAATAATTTTTACAGCTTAGAGCCCGTTTAAATTTTATTCAACTAATTTTCCATGCTTCTTTTACCACCTAAAAATCATTGTTCATTATACTTTTTGTACCGAAGTAGCAATCAAAAACAGAATTTATAGGCATAAAAGAAGCACTATAAATTTTTACTATAGAAATTTAAACCGGCTCTTAATCTTTTCGTTTAACTATTAACAGTTATTATTTACCCATTCGAATTGTTGTTTTCCTTATTGTTGATAAGTTAAATTTTAGTAAAGCCCATTAGTTGTTTTTCTGACTTACCCTTTAATGCCTCGAATCCGGACACAACATCAAATAATTCTTCATCGATCGAACTTTGGCGTAAATGATGGAATTTCTTACCAAGACTATTGAGCAAATCTCCTATGTTTTTATCTGCACGCTGCATCGCTTCCAACCTGCTTGCGTTTTCGCTGGCAAGTGATTCTGCACTTGCCTTGAATAAAGAAACAAAAAGATATTCCCGGATGAGTGCGGGTAAAGTTGGTTTAGCTTTTCCTAACATCCCGGGTATAATTTTTGTTGGCCACTTAAGTTCTGTAAAACTTAACTGCCATTTTTTATCAAGCGGTAATAATCTTTGCATTACAGGTTCATAACCTGCTCCTAATTTGGGTTGATTGTGATAAATGTAAACCTCCAGATCAGGGTTTTTGTCCTGAATGGAACTGCCATGGTTAATGCTGCATGGCCAACACGAAAGCGTGCGCCAGGCGGTTCATTCATCTGTCCAAACATCATCACCATGTTTTTTAGCAGATCAGCTTTTTTCATATCATCATAAAGCTCATTTCCTTCGCGGCAGCGTTCTCCAATACCGCAAAACATGCTTACACCTTTATTGTGTCCAACCATATTATGGATCATTTCTGTAAGTAAAACAGTTTTCCCTACGCCTGCTCCTCCAAATAAGCCAGCCTTACCGCCACGCTCCAGGGGCGTCAGTACATCAATTGCTTTTATACCTGTTTCAAAAATTTCAGATTTTGTAGATCTTTTATTTAAAGGTGGAGGGGGCCGATGGATTTTTCGGCGTTCGCTTACAGATAGTGGTTGCCCATGGTCGATGATATTTCCAAACACATCGAACATACGCCCCATGATCATTTTTCCAACCGGTACCGTAAGCTCGGTTCCATTTGTTTCTACACACATCCCGCGCGCCAGCCCCTGAGTTGGATTTAATGCGATCCCGCGCACACGATGATCATCAAGTTGAGATAATACCTCAATAGCAACTTGCTTGTCTTTACCAGAATGAAGCAAGGTATAGATTGAAGGTATTTTTTTTTCAAACCATACATCCACAACGCTGCCCCGTACAGATACTATTTTTCCATATTTCGGTGTCCCATTCTTCTGGTTTCCTGTTGCCTCCATTTTTATACTATATCTTGTATTTCCTTCTTTCTTAAATCAATCAAAAAAGCCGTTCTTTTATGTTTTGCGGAGATGCGGTGTAAACCAAATCGCTGTCGTTTGACAGCAATTTTTCATCTTTATCGTGATACTTCAATTGCGTTAGCAGGTGAGTGATAAGTTCGACATGCGTTTTTTCCTTATCATCCGCGTTGATGATAAACCAGGGGGAATGTAAAAAATTTGTTCTAAGAAGCATTTCATCCCGGGCTTCCGAATAATCTTTCCAATGCTTTGATGCATCCTTATCGATCGGGCTTATCTTCCACTGTTTCAACGGGTTTTTGTGGCGGTCTTCCATCCTGTTTTCCTGCTCCTTTTTACTGATATCGAGGTAATACTTTAAAATTGTAAACCGGCATCTACCAGCATCTGTTCAAACAGTTCAACCTCCTTAAAAAACAATTTGTATTCTTTCCCGGTACAAAATCCCATTACTTTCTCCACTCCCGCACGGTTGTACCAGCTTCTGTTAAAAATTACAAATTCGCCGGACACAGGTAAATGAGAAACGTAACGCTGGAAATACCATTCCCGTTCCTGCAGGTTAGAGGGCTTGCTTAATGCTACTACCCTGGTTTCGCGGGGACTGAGATGTTTAATAATTCTTTTGATAGTTCCGTCTTTACCTGCTGCATCCCTGCCTTCCAAAATAACAAGCAACTTTACATCAGAAGCTATGATTTCCTTTTGCAGCTTAACTAGCTCTATGTAGAACTCGTGGATTATTTTCTTTTCCTTTATCATTTAATATGCACTTTAAGTAGATTGTTAGAGGGGTTTATTGCTTTAACATAGTTGATGCTGAGGTTTACACAAATACTAATTCTGTTTAATTTCAACATTTCAAACCCTGTTTAAATTTGATCAAATATGTTTCGTGCTTCTTTTATCGATATAAAACATCAACACTAAATTTATAGGCATAAAAGAAGCATTACAGGTCGCTTCAGTCTAAAATGTATTTAATGTTAGATTACTTTTCTATTGCATATTTCAACCTTAATTTGAATACTTGTAACGGCAACTCATAACCCTGGCTCATGATCAAGCAACCTGCTTGTTTCACGGCCATGTTTACCACTACTGACGAAATCTGTTTCTGCATTACCGAAAGAGGGCACCTCATGCGGATTTGGCGGAGTAACATCGTGCTCCTCACTAAAAGAGGTATCACTTTCGCTTTCCGGCTGCTCTAACCCTGTTTCATGGGGTTGGTCTGGCCTTTCCTGAAGCGAATCTTGCTTTTCATAAACTATGCCCGGTTGGTCTTCATTTTTCGGATCTTTTTGATTTTCAGTGTTCATATTGTTTTAAATTAGAATTTATAGTGCCTTGGTTAATACAATTTTATTTTCCTTGATTTTTTTAAACTTGCAAGTGGAGATAGTCAGGTTCTTCAAATAGCGGGCTAGTTTTAACGTCTTCGATGCTGACATTAACAAAAACTTTGGAATCATCCCATTCCATTTTATTAACATGCTTTACTTTTATCAATACCTTTTTTCCGCCTAACCAATTGTTTGTATCAACCACAAAATATAGTATTTGCCAGGTTTGATCATCGAAAATAAAATCTGTCACATGACCGATTTCTCCGTCAGTAGCATGAATGTTATAACCTGTAACATTTTGTGTACTTCTTAAATGAAGGCCATCATTACTTCGCTTATCCGTTGGATCGGCCTCTTTCGTTATTGTTTCATCTATGATTGGTGCGAAATCCATAGCTTCTGCTGTGCCGCCAGCATAAAATCCGCTTCCGCCATATCTTTGCCACGCGTAGTGACCGTATAATTCAATTTCCTGCTGGCGGGATACAGGCTTGTCTGTATCAATACCGGGGCTGTCGCTAACCTGTTCTTTGGTTATTGTTACAGGGAACACGCCTTCCTTCCAGTCGCCTTTTACTAAAGCTATAGGAGAAATAAGCACTTTACGAAAAAACAGCCAACCGCCTGTTTTAACAATAATATACTTGATCTTCCAGGAATCATCTTCGAAATAAAACTCTTCTGTCTTACCGATCTCACCGTTCGTGGCTTCCATCTTGTAGCCAATCAAACTATTAATATTACGTTCCATTTTTATGCTATTTTATTTTTTTACTTTTTTAAGAGTGCGTTTAAAATTCATTTTGAACATTTTTATGCTTCTTTTATCACCTAAAAAATGGAAAATGTTTTTTTGATTTGTTAGATGAATACAAACACCAATTTTTAAAGGGTAAAAGAAGCATTACCATCATTAATCCTGAACCTCTCCATAGATTGATATAATTTTAAACAGGCTTTAATCATGATGAAAACCTTTTTTAGAAGTAACTAAGGGAATGATGCCAAATCACCAAAGAATCGCATCCATCAATTTGATTCAGTCTCTTTTACAGTTTCGTTCCCTTTATTGGCTTTGTCCTGGCCGATGCCCATGGTCAATACAGTTAAACCGGCCATACTGCCGAGGCCCATCGTTTCTACTGCCGAACTCGGTACAATTACAATCGTTGAGTTTTGCTTCAATCCTTCGTAAAGCATATTCATCGCCCTTAAATGCAAGGCTACAGGGTTGTTGGCATATGTAAGGGCTGCTTCCCCAAATTTTTCGGCAACCTGTCTTTCAGAGTCTCCCAGTATTACCCGTGCCTGGCGTTCTCTTTCTGCCTGCGCCTGCATAGACATTGCATTTTCCAGTGTGGCAGGGATCAAAACATCTTTAACCTCTACAGAGTTGACATTGATACCCCAAGGTTCGGTACGTTCGTCAATAATTTTTTGCAGCACCGTGCTGATCTTGTCCCTTCCTTCCAGCATGTCCGATAACATCGTTTTTCCGATAACATCCCGCAAAGCAGTTTGAGAAGCCCAACTGATTGCGCTGATGTAGTCTGCCACTTCGAGCGCTGCTTTTTGCGGGTCCAGCACTTTCCAAAACAGCACTGCATCTACATCAACCGGCACGGTATCTTTGGTTAGCGTTTTTTCTGCCTTAAAAGAAGTAGTAATCACCCGGGTGTCTATCCAGTAAGGTATGGTATCCAAAATGGGAATAATAAAAAATAAACCCGGCCCTCTGAGGGAATGGAAATTGCCCAAACGCAATACCACTGCTTTATCCCAGGGAGCGGCTATTTTAACGGATGAGGAAATAAAGACTGCAATTATAAAGGCAATGGCTGAAATAATAATTCTTTCAACGGAAGTTGAAACCCCGCGCATAGCAAAAGTCATGGCCAATACAGATCCAAAAATCAGAACAAAAATTACGGAGGGCAAAAAGCTTTTATTTTGCATAAAAAACTTAAATAGTTTTCATGTTAATATTGTAAAGAAGTATAATCAAAGGTAGCCAACGTATAAAGCTGACCTATTATACAACTTTGGATATTCGTTGTATAATTCACACATTTTTAAACAATAACTTTTATTATTTGTACCAAAAGAAATTAAGTTCTTTAGTTTCGTTAAAAGGGGGCATTGTTAAGCCTGCAAACAAGAAGTTGACAGATTAAAATGTGTGAATAATGTAATGTATTCAAAAGATGATGTAATACTTCTGGATTCGACAGTATCCACCTTTGTGCAGCAACAGCTAAACTGAAAGTTATAGCTAAAGAAGCTAAATTCGATGTTGAATTAAAAGTATTTCCAAACAAAATAAATTGGTATTTATGAACGATACGTTATTATATCCATTAAAGTTTGAGCCGATCTATCAATACCGGTTATGGGGCGGGGACCGTTTAAAAAATCTTCTTGCCAAGCCTTTGCCTAACGAACCGGTTGGGGAAGCCTGGATTTTGAGCGACAGGGACGATCATCCAAGTTTAGTTACAGAGGGCGAACTTAAAGGGTATTCTCTTACACAAATGTTAAACGAATTCCCGCAGCAAATGATGGGCAAACTGGCTTCTCGTTTTGACCGTTTCCCTTTGCTGTTAAAGTTTTTGGACTGCAAGGAAGTGCTTTCCGTTCAGGTCCACCCGGCCGATGACCAGAAGCAATACATACCGGAAGGTGATACCGGTAAAACAGAAGCCTGGGTAGTATTAGAAACGGCGGAAGACAGCCGCATTTATACGGGACTAAAACCCGGAACTAATCCGCAAAATTTGAAGGAAGCAATAGCAGAACACAAAATAGCGGATAAACTGCATAGCTTTGTCCCGAAAACGGGCGATGCCGTATTTATTCGTTCAGGTACGGTGCACACCCTTGCAGGCGTAGTTGTTTTTGAGGTGCAGGAAAACAGCGATGTTACCTTTCGCTTATCCGATTGGGACAGGATAGATGCCAAAACGGGCAAGCCTCGAGACCTCCAGGTTGATAAAGCCATTGATTGCATTGATTTTAACCAGGTAGATATCGGCCCGGTAACACCAGTTGCGGATGATAAAGATCCGGCAATAAAAGAACGTTTGTTTAACGACAGCCATTTTGTGTTGTGGCGTATCAAGAGCGAACAGTCGTTTAACGTAGGTTCAGTGGGAGAACCGCATGTACTGGTTTGTATCGGCGGCAAAGGCGAACTGGTTTTTAACGGAGCAAATTACGCGCTGAACAAAGGGGATGTCATGCTGCTTCCTGCTGCTGTTGGTGTTTGTGTTTACCAACCGGCTGAAGCGGTTACGATATTGGAAATAGCGATACCCGACAGCAATTCATAACAAAGCAGTTCCATTTTATTTATGGCTGGATTTCATCATGAAAAAATTAACCATTTTTGATCTGGATGGTACATTGGCAGAGAGCAAAGCAGCCCTTGACGCGGAGATGGCCAAGCTTTTAAGCCAATTGATGGGTGTGATGAAAGTGGCTATCATATCCGGCGGCGCATGGCCGCAGTTTGAAAAACAAGTCCTTTCCCATCTTCCCGAAAAACAAGAGCTAAAAAACCTTTCTATACTGCCCACCTGCGGCACGCAGTATTATCAATATCAATCGGACTGGAAACAACTGTATGCCGAAAATTTTACGGATGATGAAAGAAAGAAGATTTTGGACAACCTGAACAAAGCGGTGGAAGAGGCCGGTGTTAAACCCGGTAAAACCTGGGGCGAACTGATCGAGGACAGGGGAAGCCAAATCACTTATTCAGGATTAGGACAACAAGCCCCGCTCGATGAAAAGAAAGACTGGGACCCTCATTTTGTTAAGCGCCAGGCGATAAAAACGATATTGGACAAAACATTGCCGGGCTTTTCTGTGCGGATGGGTGGTGCCACTTCAATCGATATCACGAAACCCGGAATTGACAAGGCCTACGGAATCCGCAAGTTGAAGGAAATACTGAAAATTGAAATCTCTGAAATGATCTACATTGGCGATGCATTATTTGAAGGCGGAAACGATTATCCGGCCAGAACAACCGGGGCAGTATGTATCCAGGTAAGAGATCCGGACGAAACCAAACGGGTAATCGAAGCAATAATTGCCTGCTCGGATGTAGAGGAAACCACTGCAAAAGCATGAACGCATTCGAATTAAAACGTTTGGGTACGATTATGGAACCAGAACCGGGCAACGAACTGGAGACAGAGGGGGTTCTTAACCCTGCCATGGTAAGGGGGCCGGACGGGGCGCTTTATTTGTTTCCACGCCTGGTGGCGAAAGGCAACTATTCCCGTATCGGGATAGCCCGTGTCCGTTTTAACAGTGTAGGAGACCCTGTGGGTGTTGACCGTTTGGGCATTGCATTGGAACCTGAAGCAGTATATGAAAAACGGCCGAATGGCGGGGGCGGATGTGAAGACCCGAGGGTAACGTATGTAGAACCACAGCAGCATTACCAAATGACGTACACTGCCAACGGCCCTGATGGACCGCGTGTTGCAATCGCACAGTCCAAAGACCTGCTTAAATGGGAGCGTTTAGGGCTGGTCAGCTATTTACCTTACGAAAATGTAGACTTTACGGGAGTTGACAATAAAGACGCCAGCCTGTTTCCTAAAGAAATACCAAGCCCTCAGGGGCATTTATCTGTCGCCATGTTGCACAGGCCTTTGTTTCCAGGCACCAGGCCGGAGGAAATTGTTGGGCTTGATAAAAACCATAAGGTAAATGATCACCTTGAAAGCATCTGGATATCGTATTGTAACCTGAAGCACATAGCCGATACAACTTTTCGTCATTTAAAGTTCACTTCACACCACCTTTTGGCCCGCCCCGAGGAGCCTTGGGAGAAATTAAAAATAGGCGCCGGCACTCCGCCTGTTTTAACAAAACACGGTTGGATGATATTTTATCACGGGGTACACGAATTAGCGGATTCTACCGTAGACAAACGTAAATTGTGCTATTCTGCAGGGGTAATGGTTTTGTCAAAAGACGAAGTCAATAAAATTCTTTACAGGTCCCGTGAGCCTGTTCTGGTGCCCGAATTACCTGAAGAAACGATCGGGACAATTGCCAATGTAGTTTTTCCTACCGGTATCGACTGCCGCAATGACCTAGGCAAGCCCAATCGCTATGATGTCTACTACGGCATGGCGGATGACCGGATTGGCGTGGCTACAATGGAATTGCCGGAGATATTGCCGTTAGTGTAATAAAATTTAAACCATGCTTCTTTTATGCCTATAATTTATGTGGCTGGCTGAGATAACAGCTGTAAAAAAGCCCTGGAACATTTCAGGTTCTGTTGCTCTGAAATATGGACATCCTGTGCTTTTGGCTAAAGCCTACGTTTGTTCTCTTTTGTCCACAGCGTTGAAGGCCGTGGCAATTGAAGTTCAACAATTAGACTGTGCCCTGTAATGGTAATCTTGGTAAGACAGTTACAAAAAATGATGTAGAACAACATGGCCAAAATGCCACGGCCTTTAGGCCGTGGGTTGTATAAATTTAAATGTGGCCTTAGCCAAAATAGCCCGGAATAAAATTCAAACGTTTTCTGATAGAAGTGAATGAATCAGGAGGATTGCTACGTTAGCCTTTAACTGCATTAGTTATAAACCAGCTCCCCGGTTTTGTCTTTAAGCTTTTTATAATAAGTGGGGGTTAAGCCAGTGATCTTTTTGAATTGATTGCATAAATGCGGAACACTGCTATAATTTAATTTGTAAGAGATATCAGTGAGAGACATATTATCATAAATTAACAATTCTTTTACTCTTTCAATTTTTTGAGTAATCAAATAGTGCTCAATATTTATCCCTTCTGCTTGGGAAAACAGGTTGGCCAAGTAAGTGTAGTTAAAGTTTAGTTTTTGACAGAGATAGTTTGAAAAATTGAGTTTTAACGGATCTTCTTCATAACGGATCAATTCTGTTATGACAATTTTTATTTTTTCAATCAATACACTTTTTTTGTCAACTAAAAGATCCAATCCAAACTTTTGTAAAGCCATTTTAAATTCCGCTAATTGCAAAGTTGAGAGATCACCAACTATTTCAACTTCTCCCAGTTCAACTGTTCTGTAAAGAAGCGCTAATTTTTCCAACTGCTGCCTAACCACCACTTTACAACGGACGCATACCATATTTTTAATATAAATTTTCATTAGGGTCTACTTACTTTTAATTGATCTCAAATTCCTGCTGATAAATGAACATCCTGCTATTGAGTTCCCAATTCAAGGTGATCATCCACTTTCCGGCCTTACAATCATTCAACGGAATTTCAACTATGTTACTTTCTTTACTATCTAGCGAAAATACTTTACTTGGTATAAGTTGTTTTCCGGGCATATAAAGTATTGCATTACCAAGAAAAGGATGAGAAAAATTAAATGTCATGGTTTTCATATTGCTATTGATGCCTTTTGGAATCATCCAAAATTGTTGAATAAGTGCGGTTTAGAAAATGACCGTACTCACTAAAAACCTTGTTTTATGTCATAAACAATGGCGGCCAATTATCTGTAGACTGGAGTTGCTACATTTGTGTGGACAGAGGATTAAGGGAAAAGACTTAACTTTAGAAATATGTCAAAAATGAGAAAGTAGTACGACCGTGAGTTCAAGGTGGTGGCTGTAGAACTAAGCAAGGGCCGTTCTGACCTGAGCGTGCTTGCAAAAGAACTGGAAATCAGGCCGGCCTTATTGTACCGCTGGCGCAAGGAACTGGAAACGAAGGCACGGGCCAGTTTTCCGGGGCAAGGCAAAGTGTTTTATACACCCGAGCAGGCAGAGGTTCACCGCCTGAAAAAAGAACTGCTGGACATGCAGCAGGAGCGCGATATATTAAAAAAGGCTATAGGCACCTTCTCCAGGAGCGGCGGCAAATATTCCGGTCCATAAAAGACAATTAGACTTTATTTGCGGTCGGGAAGATGTGTAGCATATTTAATATTAGCAGAAGTGGTTTTTATACCTGGTTAAAAGATGCCCCATTCAAAAGGATGGTGACCAATTTAAAACTACTGTCGGAAATAAAAATGGTTTGTCACTGGAGCAAACGAACTTATGGAAGCACCAGGATAACCCGTGAACTTGGTCAGCGCAGTATTATGGTATCGGGGCAAAGGGTGGCCCGGCCAATGAAAAAAGAAAATATCGGGGGCATTGTAAAGAAAAAGTTTAAAGTCACTACTGGTTCTGAACATAAGTATGCTATAGCGGAAAACAGGTTGGGGCGTAATTTCAAGCCCGGCACGACTGGCAGGATTTGGGTATCAGATATTACCTATATCAAAACTAAGCAGGGCTGGCTGTACCTGACAACGTTGATCGATATAGGTGATAGAAAGGTGATAGGCTGGTCATTAAGTTCTACTATGAAGGCAACAGAAACAGTAATACCGGCCTTCAAAATGGCACAAAAAAACAGGCCCATCATCCGGGAACTGCTCTTTCATTCAGACCGGGGCGTACAATATGCCTGTAACGAATTCAAGCATTTGCTCGATAAGAATCCACTGCTAACAAGGAGTATGAGCAGAAAAGGAAACTGCTGGGACAATGCGGTAGCAGAAAGTTTCTTTAAAACACTGAAAGCAGAGTGTGTTTATCAAAATAGATTTGAAACTAAGCACCAGGCAGCACTGAGCGTGTTTGAATACATCGAAATCTGGTACAACCGTCAAAGATTACATTCCGCCCTTGGTTACATGTCACCACAGAACTTTGAAAAACAACTAAACAAACAAATTATCGCAGCTTAACCATTTGTCCATTTTATTGTTGCAAGTCCAGCCAAGGGGTGACACAGTTTATTTTACAGACCCGGCATCAATAATAACTTTGTACAGAACTATCTTGATGAGTTCTGTTATAAATTTAACCGAAGATACTTTGGTGATAAATTGTTCAACAGGCTAGTTGTAGCAGCTTTAGGAACCACTTGGTATTAATTGCGGATAGTCATATTATTCTTTATATTCCAACTGCTTTTTCAATACCACATCATTGGCAGCACGGGCTATCATCACATCAAATGTTCCAGGTTCCGTAACCTGCTTCATGCTTCTGTTCCAAATGGCAATATCAGCCCTGTTTATAGTAAATTTAACTGTTTTAACTTCGCCTGGTTTAAGTGTAATTTTGCTAAACCGTTTTAAAGCCATTTCTGGTGTGCTGACAGAATTTACTTTATTTCCCAAGTACAACTGAACCAATTCTTTACCAGTTACACTTCCTGTATTTTTCACATCAACAGATATATCTACCTGATCTATTTTGCTGAATACGGATTTAGATACTTTCAGGTTATCGTAATGAAATGTAGTATAGCTTAACCCAAACCCAAAAGGAAATAAGGGATCAGTTGATGAATAAACATAGTCCAAACCTGGCTTTTCAATAGTACCATGTTTGCGGTTAATGCCTTTAGCCGAGTTTACATAATTATAAAAAACCGGTATATGACCGGTTGATTGAGGTATGCTCATGTTTAGCCTGCCCGATGGATTTGTCTTTCCAAACAGGATATTTGCTATAGCTGTGCCACCTTTTTCTCCAGGGTACCAGGCCTCTAAAATTGCAGGGATGTTTTCTTTTTCCCAACTGATGCTCCAGGGCCGGCCGTGAACCAGAACTAAAATTATCGGCTTGCCTGCCTTATAAAGGGCTTGCAGCAATTCACGCTGAACGCCTTGAGGATTAATATCAGTAACATCATAACCTTCGCCGCAGGTAAACGGATCTTTAGGTTCATTACCGGGTGCCTTGCCATTCCAGCCAATACCGGAAAACACAACGCTGGTTGTGCCCAGCACTACTACTACGGCGTCGCTTCCCTCGGCTGTTTTTACTGCTTCATCAAAGCCGCTTCTATCCAAACCAGAAAGTTCACAGCCTTTTGCATAGTTAACTTTTATGCTATTACCTGCAAATTGTTTAATGCCCTCAAGCACAGTAACACCAGAAAGGTTATCGCGGGTAAAGCTGTAATCGCCGTATTGTACTTTATTTGCATTTGGCCCGATAACCGCTAACGATTTTATCTTGCTGATATTTAGCGGTAATAAGCTCTTATCATTTTTTAATAGTATAATAGATTCTTCGGCTATCTGTTGTGAAAGCTTAATATGATCTTCGGTATGCAACCTTTGTTTTAACCGTAAAGTATCAGGCAGAGGCTTTTCAAATAAACCAGCTTTAAATTTGGCAGTGAGTATCCTCGCTACGGCACTATCTATTTGAGATTCTTTAATCTTACCTGCTTTTACAAGTTCAGCAAGGTGAGCGTATACATCAGGGCCTGAAGCCTCCAGGTCAACACCTGCATTCATTCCCAGCATTGCTGCATCAGCCGGGGTTTTAGCCACTTTATGAAAATTATATAATTGTGTTAAACCTCCGTAATCAGAAAAAACATAACCTTTAAAGCCCCATTCTTCCCTTAAAACCTGTTTGAGCAAAAATTGATTGCTATGCGCCGGTATTCCGTCGATTTCATTATATGATGGCATGATCGAAGCTATATTTGCGCCTTGTACAGCATCCTTAAAAGGTGATAAGAACATGGAACGGAGTTCTCTTTCGCCAATATCAGCAGGCGCAAGGTTAATACCGGCCAAAGGTTTGCTGTAAGCCGCAAAATGCTTACCGGTGCACATCACTTTATCAAATGCTATGCTGTTGCGCGTTTTCGATGGATCGCCTTGCATACCTCTTACAAAAGCCGATCCCAATTGACCTACCAGATAAGGGTCTTCTGCAAAGCACTCTTCCACACGGCCGTACCGTGCATCCCTTATCAGGTCAAATAAAGGAGAAAGTGCTTGATCAACACCAGATGTAGAAGCCTCGTATGCAATAACCGCTCCCATTTGTTCTATTAACGCAGGGTTCCAAGTACTGCCCTGTGCTATGGCTTGTGGAAATGTTGTTGCCCCTGCGGCCAGCTGGCCATGCAGGCATTCACCAATTTGTATCGGCGGTATACCCAGCCTGGTTTGTTCACGAGAATATTTTTTTGCAATGATGGATTGCTCTGCAACTTCCTTAACACTTGAAAATGGACTTGACAGAACGCCAAAACCAATTTTGCTTTTTTTCACATCGGCCAATGAAGACATGCTCATTTGACCCACTTTTTCTTCCAAGGTCATCCTTCTCAAAAGGTCTGCCACCCGTTTTTCAACCGGAGCTTTAGGATTTTTATAAACTTGGGCGTTTGCTGTGGCAGTATATATTACAGCAAAGGCTATAACACTGAATGTTTTCTTGTTAAACATTTTATATGTATTTTACTTGTCAGGCTGTTTAAGGTAATTAAAAATTTGTGGGTAAGAGCCTGTTTAAATTTTGTCCGATTTCTTTTAGATGCTTCTTTTATCACCTAAAAAACATGAAATTTCAATGCTCTTTTTATCGGTATAAAACTCAAACACAAAATTTACAGGCATAAAAGAAGCACGATGGGTATTTTTGATATAAATTTAAACAGGCTCTAATACACATCACCTTATTAATGCGCTGCACAGTTATCTTTCTATTCTTATGGTAATTATTCCTTTTGCCGGAATGATAAAGCTGTTCTTCAATGGTGATTTCTTCTCTTCTGAAAGATCACTTTCCCAAATTTTTATGGCAGATACAGTTTGTGGACTAATGCTTACCTGGCAATCTTCAATACCACAACTTACAATCTGTGCTATAATGCCATTACCGTCATCAGCCGGTTTTAACGCTTCCACATAAATGTTGTTGCCTTCAATTTTAAAGAACAGTTTTTTTTCAGCATCAGCAGTTGTAGCCGCTACCAACAATGGCTGATGATTGTTTAGCCCAATTTGGTTAGCCTTAAAGCTATCGTAGCCATTTTTATGTGACTGGAAAAAATAATGGAACGTAGCAACCCCATCCTGCTCGGCCCTGAAATTGGTATGCCACAGGTTATTCATCACCCATGAATAAATATGTGACGACTGCGACGTAAACGACAACCATTGCGGTGCGTGATGTAACCCTCCTAAAAGATTAGCTGTGCTAATTTTACCGATCTCAAACAAAGGTGCATCAGGGCTTGACCAGGTAATACCGTAAGAAGCATTTGATACATCCACCCAACGCTGAACGGTGTACCAATTCCTATTGGCATTAGGTAGTTGGTCGGCTTCGGCTGTCATGCTTCCCCATGGGATACTGTAGCGTACCTGCGCATCCGGTACCTTAAATGGAAATGCAAAATGCACGCTTTCTTTCCTGCGGATGGCTTTTTTATCGATGGTATTGATAAGTTCCACTTTATCAATACCATATGTTAATCGTATTTCTCTCGTAAGGCCATTACTACCTATTGCCTTAGACTTGATCAACAAACTTACCACCAACGGACCTTTTTCCTTAATACTGATGGCCGCATCAGCGCTTGTTTGTAAATTTTGCAACGAATCGCCCGGCATGTACAGGTACTTATTAAACCCGGCAGAGTCAACCAGGATTTGGCCTTCAGCCGCCGACCCCTTAATGATGCGGTTAATATCGCCACTTTTTTTGTCGATATTAACGGTATATATACCGTTACTCAAACTGCTTTCAGAAATTTTAGCGAAACCAATAGCATAAGGTTTGCCTTTGCTTATAGTATAAGTTCTTTTACCAAATTGTGGTATCCCGGCGGCAACAAATGCAAGCTCTCCGGTACTTAAACGCTGTGATGGAACTTTTTTTCCGGTATTATCTTTAACCAGGTCGCCGGCTTTGCTTAGCGATGCCGGTACATTAACTACATCGGTACGATCCCACGAAAGTGTATTGTAAACATCAATAACATTTGCTTTAGTAGTTGCCGGTACTAAAAGCTGCCTGGTTAATGAATCAACCAGTCTTTTTGCCTTCAGCACATACCCCTTCTTTATGGCCCATTCACTTTTTACTTTTGCATTGTCCGGCTCATCAACACTGTTATAGGCACCCCAGGTATGCTCATTGTAAAGCAACAAGTTTTTCCAGGTTTCGCTAAAGTCTTTAACCGGATACGCAGGCTTGTTTCTGATTGCCCAGATGGCATCAGCTTGTTTTAACCTATCGGATACTTCACGGCTTAAAGCAGTTTCTCTTGCTGCTGATGATACGCCATCTGTCCAATATTCTGTGTAATCGCCTTTAAAAGCGGGAATCTTGTCTTTATATTTTACCTCGAAATCATTAAAGAATTGTTTCACAGAGGTTATAATAAGCTTTGGGGATGCGTAATGCTCATTCCAGGCTTTTACCGCATCTGGCAGTTCCGGGTCGATGGGGGCATTATCACTCATGGCCCAGGTAAGGATTGACATATCATACGGAAAATTATTTTGCTCAAGCCCACTTAAGTATTCAAAGATGTAGGGGTTTAAAAAATTATCTGATGGATGTCCGGTATAATAAGGCTTAGGGTCTTCAATGGTAAAAAAGTTGGGAATCTTAGTGCCTTTTAATTTGTAACCTATTGAGTAGGGCTGGCACTGCCAAAACAATAGTTTTTGTTTACCCGATGGCGACAGCCAATAAAAAGGTTTATCCTGCCAGTTTGCTAAATTTCCTATCCTGTCAGATGCGTTTGGGCCTGATAGAAAGTATTTAATGCCAGTTTGTTCGCTTTGAGCTGCCAAGCCCCATGAAGCCCCTGGTACGTCACCCTGGAACATGGTATGGATTTCGATGCCATGTGCTTTAGCCAGTTTTTGTGATTCAGAGAACATTTGCATCAGCTGGCGAGAATCGGTCATGCTGGTATTGATATTGCCGTATGCTCCGTCCAAGCTGATCCATCCTTTTTTTACTGCATCCCAAAAACGTTTTTTTTTGGCATCATCGGCCTGTTTTAAATAATTATCTACTACCCAAATAGCTTCGGTTGTCCATTTAAATTGAGCTTCTTTGGGATAGTTAGCTGTTTTTTTAGCAAGGTCTATTGATTCATCAATATTTTCCATGTGCAGCTTAAGTACTTTTGCCTGTGTATTGGTGTAACCAATGTCCACATGTGAATGGGGGAGCACATAAACGCTCCAGTTATCCCGGGCCGGTTCAATAATACAACGGGCTACATAGCTTTGGTTGTTTGATTTTACGGTTACGGTAGCCTGGGTTGCCACATTTACAGGTATTCCCGGCAGAGGGAGTTCAAAAACACTCAATCCATCCTTGCTTGAAGGTATTTTAACATAGTCTGTTTGGCCATTAAAACTAACAAAAGCAATAGTTTCGTTATAGTTTTTGCCATCCTTAAATAATAGCGTTACCATGCGCCTGTTAACGCCGTTATACTTTACATAAGCAATAGTAGGCTGCAGGCTTATAGACTTAAAATGCTGCTTGGCTTTTTGAGCATGTGTAGTTAAGGCAGCAGCAATAAACAGGGCAAAAATTATAAAGCGTATCTTAGTCATATTACTTTGTTTTTAGGGTGATAATGGCAAAGAAAATTCGAATTGTTTTATTAATGATAGAACTCCGGCACATCTATTTATAGAATTTTTAAAATATAAAGCTTAGGATTATGTATTTAGTTCACATTTAATCATTTTGTAATTTACGGGTTTAGCCTCGGTCATTTTAGTGATAAGTTTATCAAAAATAGTTTTTAAAAATCCTCTTCTGTTAAACCGGAAATGGTATTCATCCAAATATTGTTGTAATCGGTGCGTTTCACATTTGTGATGAACCCCTCTTAACCAACCCTTGATATTCATAATATGAATATGTAGCATCGGAAAACCTGCTCCCTTATCACTTTTTTCTTTGATTATATTCCAATCCTTGCCCAACGGCCAGTATCCACGCCATCCGTCTGTTTTTACCGATGCCTGCGGGGCAATATGCTCCTCAAATATTTTTTTGAGGCTGTCCGCTGATCCATCATCTATTACCCGGCAATAAGCCCTTCCAATGGTTATTTTATCATTTTTATCCCTTACTTTCTCTATGGCCAACACAACCAAATCCTTGCTGCCATGGCTTCTACCGGGCTCGCCAGCCGAAAATCCTCCCACCATGAACTCATCTACCTCTACATCTCCCGATAAGGCGTGCTTGCCGCTGCTTTTCATCGCTTCATGTATTTTCGCTTTCCAAAGCCAGGCACTCCGCTGCTGGCAGCCAAATTCCTTGGCAAGTTCACAACTTGACATCCCCTTTTTCCGGACCGAAACACGGAACGCGATCTCAAATCCCTTCAGCAAGCCTAATTTGCATTTACGGAACAATGTTCCGGCTGTTGCCGATGCATCATAGCCACATTTTTTGCAGCGCAGGTAATGCCATTCCCTCCCTTTGCCATATTGATCGCCCTGGCATTTCGAGCAAGAATATCCGCCAGCCAACTTCTTATCTAAGATATATTGAAGGCAATCATCCTCTGTTTTAAACTTTTCCCTAAATTCGTTGATACTTATTCCGCTAAACATATTGACTTATTTAGCTTGAATATACTAAATAAATTACTGATTATCAATACTTTAATAGCAAATAAACATAATGCGAATTAAGTACATAATCCTATAAATTAAATAAATTGAAATAGTTTGATGTCCGCGTTTGAGTACTATTAATACCAGGTCACTTTGCGGTTATTTGCTCTTTCCTTTTATTATTCAAATATTTCCTTACCGGAATATCATAAACTACCATAACCAGATAAGCAATACCCACTAAAAGGATTAAAGAGGTTATAATAATGATGGCCAGCTGCCCGGCGGCAGGTTTATGACTTGTGTAATAGTTTCCAAACATCCATATTACGGCATAGTGCGTCATATACAATGGGTAGGATATTTTGCCGGAAAACACACAAAGCTTTTTTAAGCCTTTTGTTAAGGTAGCCCCGGCCCCCAATGCTATCAACAGCGGGAAGTAACATAATATCACCGCAGGTTCTGTAAGCCAGTTCCATTTACCAAATGGCATTAGAAATGCTAATGACAGCAACACGCACATACCTATAAAACCCAGTTTGTTTTTAATGATCCAATTGAAACGGTAAATGGCCAGTCCCGCTAAAAATGAATACAAGATGCGGGCACCGCCGTCCCAAAAGCTGCTTTTATCCCAGCCACCCACTAAATTGCCCGCCCGGTAGCAAACAAAGCAGAGCGTTGCTGCAGCAAGCAGGGTTAATAACAGCAAAACTTTACGACTAATGCGACAGAGGATAAACACATAAAAAATATTGGCAACATACTCCCAAAATAACGACCATGATGGTGCATTGAAACTGAACAAATTAAAAGCCCGCTCCTGCATTACCGGGAAAGGTATCAGCAAAATAGAACTCACAAATACCAATATAATTTTACCGGTACTGTACAATTCAGGATGGCCGCCAAACGGATCAAACAAAAAGGTAAGTAAACCTAATACTGAACCAAAAACAATCAGCGGATGCAACCTGATGAGCCTTGATTTAAAAAATTCCATCACACCCATTTTGCCAATGCGGTCATCATAGGCATAGCCGATAACAAAACCCGAAAGACAAAAAAAGAAATCGACCGCAAGGAAACCATGCCTAATAAAATTTTGGCTATAGTCTGAATAGGTCCATTCCATAAAGTGGAAGATAACCACCGCTGTAGCGGCCAGGCCTCTTAAACCATCGAGAATTTCAAAATGTTGTTTGGTTTTTAAAATATCGGGAGATAGCTGGGTTTCGTTCATTTATATCGGATATAAGCTGAGCAATGTGAATATTCAATAATAGTTAATTTGGCTAATTTTGGGTCAGGTAAAAAAGTTGGGGATAATTTGGGATAAAAAATATATTTGTTAAAAAAAAGCGCAATCGAAACAACGAACTATAAACTATTTCAGGAACTATTTCCGGGCGAGCTGATGGAGT